>OBJQ01000170.1_pt1 | contig 64130 bp, 56 predicted proteins | sample 1519921 | NCBI WGS metagenome assembly OBJQ01 (sample SAMN04209244, study PRJEB22552) | human gut metagenome | biome: gut; material: feces | host: Homo sapiens | place: USA: Oklahoma
GCTATTTAATTCGCTTTTTATCAGTCCAACGATTGATAAATTAGTTTCCCATCTGCTTTGCGAAGTTTTACTTTAGCAGTTATTTTCTAAATCTCGCTTTCCTGCTAAAACTCAGGCTTTTTCCCTTTTTTCAACCTGCCTTTAAACTATTTCCAAAGATATTCCGCCCTAATTTTTTGAGTAGACGGTTATCACTATAATATTCCAATCACATCGTTGTACTCAAGCGTCTGATTATTGTTCCCATTTTCTAAGAAATCCCCAAGGCGCTCCGCTTCTTTTAATTTAATATCATCTAAGACATGTGTGTACGACACTGTTGTATTATAATTAGCATGTCCCATAATCTCCTGCACTGTTCTAGGTGTCATACCCTTTTCAAAACATCTTGTTGCAAATGTATGTCTAAGTGCATGAGGATGAATCTTTTCAAAATTTTTTGGAATTCCACCAGAATATAATGCTTCTGTGCGAAATATATCATTGATCTGTTGAGTGATATAACGCATATCACTTTCAATGTTATATCTTCCTATTGGAGAACCCATTGACGTTAGAAATACCAAGTTTCCCATTTCCTCTGGTTTTCTCCAACGATCTCCCAAATCCTTTTTTCTTCTTTTCACTTTTTCAAATTGTTGCTCAAGTATCTTTTGTGTTTCTCCAAAAAAAGGAACTTTTCTTACTGAATTTTCAGTTTTAGGAGATGTTAATCTCATCGTTTTTTTACCATCTTCATATTGATAAGACAATGTTCTTTTCACATAAATAAATCTGTTTGAAAAATCAATATCTTCCCATTGCAAGCCACCAACTTCACCAATCCGAAGTCCTGTAAGTAACATAAATTTGTACAGTTCCTCATACCAACTTTTATTTTGAGCAAGATAGTCTAAAAAAATTCTTTGTTCTTCAACCGTCAATACTCTTCTTTCTACTTTTTCACATTTAGGTACAATAGTTCCAACTACCGGATTTATCCTCATAAGCCCATTTGCTATTGCAGCCTCGATGCAGTTCTGTAAAATCCCTGTTGCTTCTCTAATAGATTTTGAACTTCTTCCAGATTCTACCATGTCAGCTATTGCCGTTTGTACATGAAGCTGTCGTATATCTGCTAAATATTTTGAACCTATGCGCACTCCATAATAGTTTAAAAACTTTCTTTTATACGCTGGAGAACCTCCATCTTTCAATGTTGGCGCTTTATATTTACTATACCATTCTTCAAACCATTCACTCAGTGTAATTCCTGTTCCATCTTCTTCTGGTAACAAATTACTTCTTTTTAGATCATCAACAGCTCTTGCCAATTCCTTTTTTAACTCTTTTACTTTCCAGCCATATAACACAATTGGCTTTCCTTCCACCTGTGCTCTACCCATGTAGCGCCCATCTGGTCTTTGTGACAATCCCCGTCCTAGCTCCTTGCCTTTTAAGTCTTTACCCATAATTACTGTCCTTTCATAATTGCACCCACAATTTTAAAACGTGAATTACCGGCAATACTTAAAATACACCCAGAAATCAGATGCCCTCTTTTTTCTTTAAATCAGAATATTTACCTTTATTAAACTTTATATTTCCATAAAAATCACTCATTCCAGAGTTTTTTTCAAAGGTTTCTAAGCTCATAATAACCATATCTCCATACCCATTCTTAGTTATAAACACAGGTTCTTCTGAACTATGGCATATTTCTGAAATAGCATTTGTATCTCTTAATTCCCTAATCGGAATTATTCTTGGCATCTTTTCATCTCCTTTCGCTTTTATTGTAGCATAATTATGACACATATTCAAGATGTATTTTAAATATTTTTTTAACTTCACATTGTCAGTTGAAATTTAGCATTTCTTTTTAGTTCATTATCAAACAACTCTTTATGTATAAATACCCTTCGTCCTATCCTAACAACGTATTTACAACATGGATTGGAAATCAATTCTCTCGCTTTGGTCTTTCCAATTCCCACATAATGACAAAATTCATCTATTGTTAATAAAGTCTTTTCATATTGCATTTTAGAACTTCCTTTCTTCTTATTATATGTATATCCTGTAGGTACTGTTGGAAAACAGTTCATTGGATTTTCACCATCTTTTCAGACCGGAGCAGCCTTCTCCGGAAGTATCATTATCAAAAGTAGCATCTTCGCACAAAATTCCACTTTTGTTTGCACCTCAAATATTACTCGCTCGTATTATTATGCTTTATGACATCATGTCGCAAAGTTAAATATTTTAATAGTCTTGGCGTACTGATTGCCGGCTCCACCACTTTCTATGTCCTACAAGAATTCTATTCTATTATCAAGGTGCTATAATGGTACTCTTAACGTACCAATTTAAACCCCAAAGTTGTTTTGATTAGCTTTGCCTCCAGTCGACTACGCAAAGTTTCATCTACACAATAATACTCATTTCCATATTCGTCATACATTTTTCGCACAGACAAACAAGATATGTATCCCTCATAATGTTTCAGTACTTTATTGATTGATACAATATCTCCTTCCACTGCTTTTTGGACAACAGCAAATGGCAACACATTTCTACTCTTTTCATTTTTATCTGTAGTTTTCATATCCATATTCCTCCATCGTATTTTTCAACAGTTCTAAAGATCGTGTCCGATGTTCACATACTGTACTTCTCACAAGATTTAACTTACGAGCAATTGCAGCATCCGACATTCCATGAAAATAAGATAAAAAAATGACTTCCTTTTTTCTTTCTGTTAGCCTTTCTATTGCTTTCGCCAACAATTCATTTTTTATCTTCACATCAAATTGTTCATCTGCCAGGAAATATCTTTCTACTGTGTATTCATCTACTGTAGAAAGTTTCCAAAATTCAGTTTTCGGTAATTCGCAAAACAAAATCTCATGTTTCTGACGATAAGAAAGATGCCTTTCATAATCTATTTTCTCCCCTTTCAATGCCAGTTTACATTTACGATCAAATTGATGCTGAATTGTTTCTTTATTATAGGAAGAAGATTGCTCCATCGAGTTCACCTCCTTCCTATTTAAAGATAAGAGCGAAGGTCTTTTTCCTTTCGTTCTTATCCCGAATAGTCGACAACAAATGTTCGGTTTTGTAATAAATTTCTTAATAATTTTCTAAAATATGTTATTCAATAACCGGCAATTATTACTTAAAAAGGCGAGAATCGTAGTATTTTCTACTATTCCCGCCTATTATCACTGCAATATGTATACCGCCTTACTTTTTCAATAGTAAAGAACTGTATCATTTAAAAAACGGAAACAATAGATCACATCTACTATTTCCGCCTCTTTTTTTCAATTTTATATTTTTCTATACCTATACACTGGGATATTAAAACTACCAAAATAGTCACTGAAATCAATGATACCATATTATCCATACCACAAAGCGTACATGCCAATGCAAATGCTATTATACCACTTAAAACTTTTACAGTTATCTTTTTGCAATGTGCTTTTTCATCTGTATCCAATTCTCTATTTATATTTTCCACAGGTGCAATCTCCCATATCAGAACGGAACCACAAAAAATAATAACCCATGCTATTGGTAATAGAATTGTGCATTGTTTACTAATAAGTAACACTAACGTTTGTACAAAAACAGAACATATAAAACATCTAGTAAAACTATTCAGATGTAACCCACCAGCATACGTCCGTAACAACATAAAACTTCCTGTAAATACTAAAAATTCTGGAATCATACACAAATATATCGCTATTCCAAAACAAACCAGAAAGCAACTCAACATTTCAATTCCGATTTGAAATCCATATTGATATATCGCATATGATTCCTCGGAAACCACACCGGTCTTAATTACATAATCCGTTAATTTTTCCGATAAACATTTCATATTTACTTTTTCAACTCTTTAAGCGCTTTAGGCATTTTAGGCTGGTGATAAATATAAACACAAGCACTATCTGCGGACATCTTTCCAAGTTTCAGAGATACATTTGCCAATACTTTTGCTGGCTGAATTTTTACATTTTTAGATTTCATAATTTGAAACTCCTTTCATTTGTTCTTTTGTATTTTAATACAAATTTTCAGCCTTCGTATCTTCATGTAAAAATATCGAGTATTCATGTAACTTTTTCTGCCTTCTTTTAACTTCCATACAATACTACTCTGACCAGAAAACATTCCGATACTGTATCATCTATAAATACAGTACCCTGATATTTCCTTGCTGCCCTGCGAACGGATGCCAAACCAATCCCATGATTCGCAGTGTCCTCTTTTGTTGTCTTTAATTCATCTTTTACTCTTCTCAGTTTTCCTCCATAGCTGTTTTCAACGACTATCAACAAATTCTTTTTATCATATTTTACACTAAATTTTATGTATTTTCTCTTTTCTGCTTTTTCCGCTCCTTCCACTGCATTCTCCAACAAATTTCCTAATATAAGACTTATATCTGCTCCTTTAAACGGCATTTCCATTGGAATACTTAATTCTGCCTGAAATTCTATCTCTTCTTTTTCTGCAGTCCTTTGCCAGTATTCCACCAGAGAATCAATTACAATATTTCCAGTAGTTACAACTTTAGACGTTCTCAGCCTGCCTTCTTCCATCACATCATTGATAAAATCAATCATCTTCTCACATTCTCCCTGTTCCGCATACGCAAGAAGTGATATAAGGTTATTTCTCATGTTATGCTTGACATCACGCATCTGCAGCATAGCAAGCTCTGTTTCTTCCTGATGCCGTTCACATAGTTCTAACTGCTGTTCATACACAGTGTTCTTCCGTCTGATCTGTTGGTCATCTGCAAGCTTTATATAAATATATCCAATCAGTATATTTACAAGCAATAAAATCACAACCGAAACAAGGGAATATACTTCTGCATACTCTTTTTGTGCTTTATCAGCCAGGACAAAAACTGCATTCATAATGTAAATACTTCCCGCCGGAATAAAAACAAGCCCAATACCATATCTACCCGAAAGCTCCTGAACTTCTTCTTTCGTAAAAACTTTTTTCAGTGCTATAACTACCACAAAAAACAAAACTTTTGAAACACAAGACCCTATTATCCGTGAGTCTGCAATCGTTTCACAATAAATCATCAGCAGATTTCCCACCATTGTTTCTGTCAACATCCAAAGAGCATCAAAAATAATAGAAAAAAAACATTTTTCTATAAATTTCCCTTCAAAAATATTAGCAACCACAAATAACGTTACCCCTATTGACATAACTATATTCCATCCGATTGGAATCATACAGATTATTCCAAAAATATCTATCTGCCAGACAACCAGTATTAGGATGCCTGCAATTGTTTGAACTCCTCTTTTTTTCTTAGCAAAAAAAATGCTGAAAAAACAGAAAAAAATATATAAAGTAAACAATGTACGAAGTATATCAACCCCTGCCACAATCCATTTATCTGTTAACATAGAAAGTGTCCTCCATTGCACAGTACTGTTCACTGATAATTTTTCGTCTGTCTTCACTGATAGATATTCTTTTTCCATTATTTAGCACTACAAAATCGTACCCTAATTCTTCTACATGCTTATAGTTTACCAAAAAAGACTGATGTACCCGCAAAAAGGCTACCTTGCTCCGTTCCAGACTTTTTTCAATATCATTGAGCTTTCCATAAAGTTCAAAGTTTTCTTTTTCTGTAACTATCTTTACCTTTCTTCGATTACTCTCGAAATAAAGGATTTCCCCAATTGGAATTTTATGACTGATTCGTTGATAACTATATCGAAAATAACTATCAGTACTGCTTATATCTTCATATGCCGCTTGAAAACAATTTTCCATCTGCTCTTCACTGACAGGCTTTACCAGAAAACGGAAAGGTCTGATTTCAAATGATTCCATCATGTAATTTTCATGGCTTGTAACATAAACAATCAAAACCTTTTTATCTATTTTCCGAATCCTCCGTGCTACTGTAATACCGTCTTCCTGTCCCATCTCTATATCCAGAAAGATAATATCAAAAGAATTCCCCATTTCCACTGAAGCAACCAAATGTCCTCCTTCCCAAAAGACATCCGTATCTATTGGTATAAAATTCCTTTTTGCTATGTTTTGCAGCATAGTTTCTATTTTTCCTGTTGTGGCAATAACATCATCACAGATTGCTACATTTATCATTTTCCCTGTCCTTCTTCTTTTTCTCTTCGTTTTTTCTGACAATCTGCAAAAGCGACCAGACCAGTTCCTGATTATATTGATCCAATTTTTTGTAGACTTCAATCATGTCATAATACTCATCCAATGTTTCATTGAGTTTAATCTGTCCTGTCAGATCTCTTTTCACATCTGACATGCCTAACAGATAGTCCGTTGTCACATTAAAATACTCTGCCAGCTTTTTGAGAATATCTACTTTAATCACCGTCACATCTTTCTCATATTTACTAAGCATCTGCTGTGTAATCCCTAATTCTGCTGCTAATATTTCCTGTATGATTCCTCTTTTTTCCCGAAGGGTTTTTATACGGCTTTCCATAATCTCATACTCCTTATTTTTATTCTAATATCATGCTACCTTTTTTTCGGTTCTTTGATACAAATAATAGAAGTATTCAATTACGCAAATAAGGTGAACAGCACTCATCACACTGTCCACCTTATTTTTCATTCCCTATACACTTTGAATACCTAATTCTTTTTCAATGCTTCCAAATACTTACCTTTTTCTTCTTCAGGAATTTTCAGTCCTTTCATCGCTTGTTCCGCCGACCACCCCATTGTTTCCATAAGATTTCTAATTGAAAGCAATATTCCTTTTTCAATCCCCTTTTCTTCCACACCTTTACTTAAATTACACATAATAGACACCTCTCTTTCTAATGTCTTTGTCATTTCAATTGAAAAATCGTTCTGCAATATTTTTTTCTTTTCATTTACCTCTCGATTTGAAGAAAGTAAAACCTCTAGCAATTTTAAAATTCCCGAAACATTCTCATCATCAGAATCCCCTAAACATATCATAATTGCTGTTAATAGATCATAATTTTCTGTTCTTTCCGAACAACTGCCAATTAACTGTTCTTCTGTAATAGAATATCTGTTTATACTATTTTTTCTATATTTAGGTGGATTCATACAAATCCAAATGCTGTATACTTTCTTTATTTTTTCGTAATGTGCATCAGAAAACTCAACACCATATTGCGAAGATATCAATCTACTACAATAATAAATTCCTCTTTTTATAATTGGATATCCCGGATAAAAATCATTCTGTGCCTCAATATTTATGATAAGTCGAATTTTTTCTTTTGATGCTGGAGCTTTTGCACAGAAACGAATATCGTAGGTAACTGTCCCTTCATAAATAGAAGCATCTTCTGTTGTTCCATTTTCGATTTGTTCTTCTGATAACCGCTCATCAATATTGACAGATACTTCCGCAACGTCTGGCTCCCCTTCTATATATTTCTCTATAATTTCTTGAATATCACAATCTCTATATTCCTGCAAACAACTTTTCATAATCCATGCCAGTATCACCTTGTTTGCAAGAAGGCGTTTACATGCCGCATCATAAGAGGCTTTATCTCCTGCAGAGCTAATATTCTTTGCCAGTATATTTTCAACTTTCACTCTATTTTCACCTCACAAATCCTTCTTTATCTTATTCTATCACATGAAAAAAAAAGATACCACTCATTTTTCTTATAGATATTGCACTCTACTGAATTATCTATTCTCTTCCATATTTTTTTCGATACCAATTCCAACGAATTATATCTTCTATTTTGTTTTTATACGCTTCTACGTCTCCTGTTGTTGTTATATAATCATACGCCCCTGCCTTTAATACTGAAAAGATCTCTTGTGGTGTTCCATTTATTATCGCTAGAACAGGAACAAAATCTCCCACTTTACTTTTGACTTTTATAATTGGTAAGAATTTTCCTTCCATATTTGTTTTATCAAAATCTATAATAACAATATCTGCTAATGGATACTTTTTTCTCTCCCAATCGGTATACTTATACCATATTAGTTCTGACCAATCCTTTATAATGTTATTAGTTATTTCAAAAACTTTTTTTCTATCACTAAATAATAATATTTTCACTCTGCACCTATACCTTATCTACACCATATTATTTTCAGTATATATCAATCTTTCCCTTTCTATTAATTTTTGTTAAAATATCGAACATTCATGTAACTTTTTCCGTTTCTCCTAACTTCCATACAATACTACTCTGACAAGAAAGCATTCCGATACTGTATCATCTATAAATACTGTTCCCTGATATTTCCTTGCTGCCCTGCGAACGGATGCCAAACCAATCCCATGATTAGCAGTGTCCTCTTTTGTTGTCCTTAATCCTTCTTTTACTTTTTTCAGCTTTCCTTCATAACTGTTTTCAACGCTTATCAATAGATTCTTCCTATCATATTTAACACCAAGTTTTATATATTTTCTCTTTGTTGCTTTTTCCGCTCCTTCCACCGCATTTTCCAATAAATTTCCTAAAATGAGGCTTATATCCGCCCCTTTAAATGACATCTCCATCGGAATACTTAATTCTGCTTGAAAATCTATTGCTTCTTTTTCTGCAGTCCTTTGCCAGTATTCCACCAAAGAGTCTATCACGATATTCCCAGTAGTTACAACTTTAGACATTTTCATCCTTCCTTCTTCCATCACATCATTGATAAAACCAATTATCTTCTCACATTCTCCCTGCTCCGCATACGCAAGAAGTGATATTAGATTATTTCTCATGTTATGTTTAACATCACGCATTTGTAGCATAGAAAGCTCTGTTTCTTCCTGATGTCTTTCGCATAATTCTAACTGCTGTTCATACACCGTGTTCTTCCTTCTGATCTGTTGGTCATCTGCAAGTTTTATATAAATATATCCAATCAGTATGTTTATAAGCAGTAAAATCACAACCGAAATAAGGGAATATACTTCTGCATACTCTTTTTGTACTTTATCAACTAAAACAAACACTGCATTCATAATGTAGATACTGCCTATCGGGATAAATATAAATCCCACACCATACCCACCTGAAAGTTCCTGAACTTCTTCCTTCGTAAAAACTTTTTTCAATGCTACAACCACTACAAAAAACATAAGTTTTGAAACAAAAGACCCTATCACCTGAGAATCTGCAACCAGTTCACAATAAATCATCAGCAGATTTCCTACCATTGTTTCTACCAACATCCAAAGTGCATCGAAAATAATAGAAAAAAAGCATTTTTCTATAAATTTCCCTTCAAAAATATTAAAAACCGCAATTAGTGTAACCCCAATAGACACAACTATATTCCACTCTATGGGAATCATGCTAACTATTCCAAAAATATCTATCTGCCAAGCAACCAATCCCAAAACCCCCGTTGTTACTTGAATTCCTCTTTTCTTCCTGTTTAAAAAAATGCTAAAAAAATGGAAAAAGATATATATGATGAACAACGCACGAAGTATATCAGTCCCTGCCACAATCCATTTATTTATCGACATAGAAAGTGTCCTCCATTGCACAATACTGTTCACTGATAATTTTTCGTCTGTCTTCACTGATAGATATTCTTTTTCCATTATTTAACACTACAAAATCGTATCCTAATTCTTCTACATGCTTATAGTTTACCAAAAAAGACTGATGCACCCGTAAAAAGGATATCTTGCTCCGTTCTAGACTCTTTTCAATATCATTAAGCTTTCCATAAAGTTCAAAACTTTCTTTTGCTGTAACTATCTTTACCTTTCTTCGATTGCTCTCGAAATAACGAATTTCCCCAATTGGAATTTTATGACTAATCCGTTGATAACTATATCGAAAATAACTATCAGCGCTACTTATATCTTCATAGGCTGCTTGTAAACAATGTTCCATCTGCTCTCCACTGACAGGCTTCACCAGAAAACGAAAAGGTCTGATCTCAAATGACTCCATCATATAATTTTCATAGCTTGTAACATAAACAATCAAAACTTTTTTGTCAATCTTTCGAATTCTCCGCGCTACTGTAATTCCATCTTCCTCTCCCATTTCTATATCCAGAAAGATAATATCAAAACACCTCCCCGTTTCCACTGAAGCAAGCAAATGTTCTCCTTCCCAAAAGACTTCCGTATCTATTGGTATAAAATTCCTTTTTGCTATGTTTTGCAGCATGGTTTCTATTTTCCCTGTTGTGGCAACAACATCATCACAGATTGCTACATTTATCATTTTCCCTGTCCTTCTTCTTTTTCTCTTCATTTTTTCTGACAATCTGCAAAAGCGACCAGACTAACTCCTGATCATATTGATCCAATTTTTTGTAGACTTCAATCATATCATAATACTCATCCAATGTTTCATTGAGTTTAATCTGTCCCGTCAGATCCCTTTTCACATCTGACACACCTAATAGATAGTCTGTTGTCACATTAAAATACTCTGCCAACCTTTTGAGAATATCGACTTTAATCACTGTCACATCTTTCTCATATTTACTAAGCATCTGCTGCGTAATCCCTAATTCAGCTGCTAATATTTCTTGTATGATTCCTCTTTTTTCCCGAAGGGTTTTTATACGGCTTTCCATAATCTCATACTCCTTATTTTTACTCTAATATCATGCTACCCCTTTCTAGGCTTCATGATACAAATAATAGTTGTATTCAATTACTTAAAACAACACAAAAAAAGCAGTGTAAAATGCACTGCTCACTCCTTCATTCATTCTCAAGTTACACTATTTTTTCTCTCTTGTTTATTTACACATCGTTACGCTATATATCTCTCCATGAGTTATTTAGGGACATTTTTCAATTTCTTTTCATCATTTTAATATAATCTGTTCCAATTATTTATAACATCATAAGAACTGCTTTTTCCCAGCATTAAACATATAACAAGTATTCCGGGTGATTTTCAATTTTTTAACTAAAATATTGTTTCTATCTACTATTACCGGGATATTTATCATCTTAAAATTGCACTCCTCATTTAATACTACCTCTTCAAATATTAGCAGCATCAACTCAGAGTGCAATTGTTCCTTAATTAGGTTTCTGCATTATAATAACCTTTATCGGTACAGTTATTTCCACAAGTACCACTACACTTATTATTGCATGCTCCCTTACAACCACTTTTACAGCTTCCACTACAGCTTCCACTACAAGCATGCCAACAAGCTAAACAAAATCTCGGTTCAATACTTCCAGATTTTGCATTACCAATTTTACTTCCATAGTTCATAAAATCCTCACTCCTTCTAGCCCTCTAAACCAATATATGCGCTTGATGCACAGTTCCCAGCACAAGAACCAGAACATGTTCCTGTACATTTTCCACTACATCCTAAAAAACATGAGCCTTTACAAGGACACCATATATATGTTGTGGAATCACTTTTTTGTGTGTTACTTAATTTGCTCTGATACAAGTTATTCATCAAATCACCTCCCTTCAAAATCTATGTAAAATATAACTTTGGTTATATCTTACTTTACTTCAATGAAACATTTGTCTATACAATAAGTCTTTTTCCATAAGTTCAGAATTAGTGCCTTCTGAAATAATACGACCCCTATTCATGACAAATATTTTATCGCTTTTTTCTATAGAGCTTAACTTGTGACTAACCATAATTATTATTTTCTCTCTCGACAGTTTTTTGAGATAATCCATAACTTCTGTTTCTACCTTTCCATCAAGATCTGAAGTTATTTCATCACATAACCACAACGTTGAATCCTTCAAAGCTGCCCTCACAATTGAAATTTTTTGCTTAGTTCCACTGGATAAAAAAATCCCATTTTCACCAATAACCGTCTCATACCCTTGATCTTGCTCTCGAATAAATTCATAAAGCCCTACCTGTTTGCACACATGCTCTATTATCTTTTTATCAATCTTTTTACCCAATGTTAAATTATACTCAATAGATGAGTTAAGCAAAAATGGTTGCTTGGGAATATAACTAATCATTTCTCTATATTCATAAAGCGAAAGAGTGTTAATCTTTTTATTATTTATCCATATGTTTCCATCATCATATTCATATAAATATAATAATACTTTCAAAAGAGTGCTTTTCCCAACGCCATTTAATCCCACAATCGAATATAGCCCAGGTCCTTCTATTTGTAAGTTAAACTTGTTTAAAACTTTTTTCGTTTCATAATAAAATGACAAATCTTTTATTTGAATCTTATTAATATGGTTTTTTTTGTTGCAATTTTCTTCAACGCTTTCTATTGGTTCTTCAAAAATCTTTTTTATTCTGTCTATATTTACTTGACAAGAAACTATATTCATAACATATGATAATACCTGAGAAGCAATTTGATACAGTTGTCCAATATACTGGTTAAAAGATACAAAACTTCCTATAGTCAATTTGTTACCACTTATTAGCATAGCTGCATATACTATTACGCCTGCATCAAATAGTGTATTCAAAAAGTTTTGTACAAAACTCATTTTAGCCTGTATTTTATAAACTACTTTTGATAATCGTAGATTCTCTTGAAATACACCCTTAAATTTTTCTCTTATAACCTTTTGATAATTAAAACTCTTTACACCTTCGAAATTAGCAAATATTTCATTTATACTTCCCATGTATTTGTCTGAAAAAGCTTTTAAATTAACTTTAGCCCCTTGATATGACTTTTTAAATATAACGGTTCCTAGGTAAAGTACTGGCAAAAAAATAATTGCCAGAAATGTTAATTCTTTTGATAGTGTTAACGCAAAGTAAATAGAAATCAATGCACTAATACACACTTGAACAATCCCCGTAAAAAAGCCTACATATGTACTTGCTATTTCATTAGTATCTCCTTCCAAACGATTTATCAATTCGCCTTTTGAATAATAATCTAATCTACTCATTTTCATATAAACTATTTGATTCAAAACATCCATTTTTATTTCATTTGAAATTCTTTGTGTAATCTTATTACCATAAAAACTTTCAATTGAAGAAAATAATGTACCGCTGGTTTCTAATATAATCATATACATAATATATTTGATTACTTCATCTATTTTTCCTTGTAACATGGAATCAATTACTATACCAAACAGAAATGGAATAATGCCATTGATAACCGTTCCCAGTAGTATTAAGCATGTTAACATAAAAATGAAATAAAACTTGCCACGAAAATATTTCCTTACAAAAAGTATTTCCTGATTTTTTTTCATATCCATAATATTATTCTAATAAAATTTCACATGTTGAAAATAAAATTTGCCATTTTCCATTTGGCTTACTCTTCCATGCATATTTTTCACTTTTTTCCTTCCACCACTGTTCCATTAACTGCTCAATATTTTTCAATTCATCAGCAATTTTTTCTTTATCATTTCTTTTCAATTTAATTTTTAACAAATTTTTTAAAGCGGTCTTCTTCTCATATAATATTTCAATTTCCCTCTTTTCTTCCTCTGTTACCTTTCCTACTAAAACTGCCATCTTTCTTACCTCCAAATCACTAATTCTTAAACGGATAAAATCCTAAATTTTGATTATCTAATTTTTCGATTACTTTTTCTATAGGATCTACACAGGATTCACCTACAATTTTATTTGGAAAAGAAATCATATTATTACATGTCTCCTGTATTGACCTAGCTACTTTCCTTTCTACATAACTTTTTCTGCATTGAATAGAAGCAGGTACATTAACCTCGTTTGTATGCTTTTTATTATGGTAAATACAATCTGCACAATGATAAGCATCGCATACATTGCAAACAGGTGCATATTCTTGCGTATAAAGATGTGAATTCTTTATATTAACACCTTCTTCTAAATTTCCAACTGGCATCTCTGACTTGTCTGCATAAAACGCTGGACAAACATACAAGTCTCCCTCTGGAGAAAGCGTAATATTTTTTTCTCCTGCTCCACAATTAGCATGATCCTGTAAAAGAAGTATATCTGTCAGAATATTTATTTCCTTACGTAATCCTTGATAATGTTTTATATCACCAACCAAAAATTCTTTTATTTTGTTCAATTCCCTTTCGTATTTATCTATATCAAAAGAATTGTCTAAATCAAGTATATTGATATTAAGTCTCTTTACATTCTCCCATAGTGCACTAACACCCGAAGACAATTTATCAATTTCTTCCTTCCGTATGTTGAGAATAGCATTATCTATTGTTTCATCTAGATCCCACATCTCCATATCCTCTACATTAAATACTGGAAGCACATCCTTGTATACTTGCTTGGCTTTTTTATAATATCTAAACGGGACAATGTGCAAAATCCTATATTCATCAAACTCATCATAGTTAATAAACGTATCACTATTATTGGAATGTACAAAAATCGGCTTATAAAAATGTTTTGCTGCATAATTAAGCCCTTTTAAAATCACATCTTTTTCCATAACAATTTCTGCAAAATCTGCATTACTCTTATTGCTTTGGCCGCAACAAGATACAAAGTCATCTGCCAAAAGAAAATTCATAGTCATCTCTTCATTAGCATAATTCTGTCTCTGAATTCCATATTTGTTATAGAGCTTAGCAAAGTAATAATTATTTGCTCGAACCCTTGCTTTATGCATTTTACATATGTATTTAGCCCGCTGAAAATTTGTTGCAGTATCCGCCACATCATAATTAAATCCCTGACAAAAGCTACACCCTTTAGCCACTGGACATTTTAAGCATTCACTATCACTTTGTAGTCTATAGGTAACAGTTTGAAACGGTCTTACCTTATCAAAATCAATTCCTTCATCAACATTACCAATTACATATTCTTCTTTTTCATTTAAAGAATAGGAGCAGTATCTCATACACGGATACAGAGTTCCGTCGACTCCAACTGCCAGCATTTTTCCTGCACCGCAGCTAGTCTGTGAAAGGATGTCTTCTGTATACGGCTCACCAATAGAATCATCAAATAGTGTACAAACGTACTTATCAAATAACCTATGCTCTAAAATGTAATCTGCCAATTCCTTTAACTGGTTTTCAAAAATTTGATCATCGCCATCTTTCCAAACATCTTCAAAAACAACATTTGCAGCCACCTCCGGAATTCCTTCTTCCCAAAGATTAATAACACTATCTTTTAAATATTTTAAATCATCACTTGCGAAAGTAACTTTTGTCGAACCAATAAATTGATTTTTCCAAATATCAACATTCTTTTTAATTACATCATACGAACCTGAACCATCTGGAAAGACTCTTTGTAAATCATGTTTTTCTTTAATACCATCAATTGTAATTGTTATTCCAATTTTCTCTTCATTCTTCTTAATAAAATCCTGTATTCTTTTATCTGAATAATTTACGCCATTTGTACAAATACTTATTCTGTAATTCCAATACCAAGGACTTCCAACCAAATATGATTTTAATTTGAAATAATCACAGATTTTATCAATCAAATCAATTTCTAGCAAAGGCTCTCCGCCTATAAAATCTAATGTAACAGATTCTTGTAAGCGAAGCTTGCCGCTAAAGACATAGTCTATAAATTTCTTTGCAACATCAAAAGACATTCTTTTATTTGAACTTTTATGTGTTATATAACAATACTTACATCTTAAATTGCAGTCTTCTGTTACAATAAATGTTAATGACTGTGATGTTCCTCCATTCCAAGACTCCATTTGTGTTCCTACCGTATATTCTTTACCCATCGTATCTCTCCTTCAACTTATTTATTCTCCTACGCATACTGAAACAACTTCAAAAATCTACTAAGCTTTTATATTTTTTAGATATCGGTAATTGATGTTTACATTTATAATCGCAAACACAAGCTCAGTAGGAATAATAATATTTCCCTAACTTCGCAATAATGCTTTTCACAATAAGTCCTCCTGTAAATTTTTTATTTATTATAACATCTTCCATTTTCCGTGCCATGAATTGTAAATTTTACTATACATTGATGTAATAAATCCTTCTCCTTCAAATCTCGCCCCACAAAAAATGAGTGACATTTTTCTTGACAAATGCCACCCATTTCATTTTTATTGTATTATAAAATTCCCACATACAATTAAAATACAAATATTATTTTCATATGTTTGAAAAATCATATCTAAATATGCTATTCATTCATTTCCTCATAATTATTTATGGTAGAAATTCCTTTGACTGTTTAAGAAGGTTCTCAAGCATTTCAACATATTCTTTAAATTGTATCCTCCCATATTCGGTAATAGTACAAATGGTCTGAGGTTTATTGTTTATAAATACTTTTTCAACCATAACATATCCTAACCCATTCAGTTTCTTTATTTGTGCACCTAAATTACCATCTGTAGCAGATGTAATTACTTTCAACTCTCTAAAATTTTTTTTACCTGTTAATAAAGAAGACAAAATCGCTAATCTAATTTTCGTCTGAAATGCCTCTGGTATTGCATTTATCTCCATCGTTCTTTGCTCCTATTTTTAAAACTATTCCTAATACAATCATTCCATATATCATTAGATATTTAATACTTGCACTGCTAATTGAGATAGTCGTTCCTGCTCCCCCTAATGTTCCATAAGGTACTTCCTTCATGCTAAAGAACAAAACAAAATAGACAATACTATAAATTGCCGTACATGCAGTAACAATATTCTTTCGTGTCAAAATCCCTGTCATAAATAAGGCAAAAATAACTGGAATAATCTCAATCAATTCCTTGCATTTCCATAACATAATAATTTTTTCACTATTTCCAACCGGCATCAAACTAATATACAAAAACAAAAGTATATTTGAACCAATTAAAACAATCCCCCATATTTTTATCATCCCTTCACTAATTTCATTATTAGTGGTTTTTATTTTCCTATAAAAGATAATAAATAATATGATATATCCTATTAACCGAAACCAACGGCTACTTTGTCCTAAAACATTTGTAAGCCAATAGCTGTACCCTGCTGTATTTCTGAAAAAATAAGCCATCTGCTCTAATGCCCAAACGGCTGCATTGATAATGCCAACCCAGATAAAAAACATAGATACCTTTGAAAAATCCTTTTGTGTTCTCTCAATTACTTTCTTAATTAATGAAATATCATCTAAAGCTGTTTCTATTTTCCTATTCATTGTTGTCCTCTCCTTTACCTTTCACATATTTTTCCGTCTTCAATTTTAATTGTGCGGTTACAATAATTTGCAATCTCTTTATCATGTGTCACAAGTATCATTGTTACATTCAATTCCCGTTGAAGTTTTACTAATATTTCCATAACATTTTTACTTGAAACAGAATCTAAGTTTCCCGTAGGTTCATCCGCTAATATCAAAGATGGCATATTAATCAAAGCTCTCCCTATTGCTGCCCGTTGTTTTTCTCCTCCTGATAATTCACTAGGATAATAATCTAACCTATCACCTATTTTAAGCATTTCTGCCATTATTTCAACCTTTCGAATAGCTTTATTTACATTTTGATGATCTAACATACATGGTAAAATCATATTTTCCTTTATTGTCATACACTCCAATAACCTATAATCTTGAAATACAAATCCCACCTGCAATCTCCTATATTCTTCAAGATGTTCCTTGCTTAAATCTGAAAGATTTTCTCCCTTATAAAAGATACTACCAGAAGAAGGATTGATCAATCCCCCAAGCATATTGAGTAAAGTTGTTTTTCCACACCCTGATTTTCCCATAATGGAAACAGACTCACTCTCTGCAATCTGAAATGAAATATTTTTAATCACTTCAATTTTTTCTCTTTTCATCGTTCTACTATTCTCAATATAATAATTTTTTCTCAAATCGCATACTTCTAATAATTTCATATTCTTTATCCTCGTATTCTAAATTTATTGTTAGGCGTTTGCAAAACGCCACAAGCCGCATAAATACGCATTTTTTGTTGCTAAAAAATAAATAACTCCTCACTGGATATGGTATAATAGAGTTGTCAAGAAACCATTAACCATCACCCAAGAAAGGAGTTATTCTGATACCTATGATACCATACAAACAGCTTTCTTTGGCAGATATTTTTTCAGATTGCCAGGAAAAATTTGAAAATGACAAGCCTGCGTTTCTTTCTCTATTAGAAACTCATATCGACATGGATGAAATTATTCCGATTTCTTTTAGAAATCATTTCTATGCATCAACGGGCAGAACCCGTAAATACCCTTTACATGCTTTTCTGTGGGCTTTGATTATCCAGCGCATTTTTTCCATTCCCACCGACCAGCTTTTACTGACTTTTCTCCATTACTCCAAACCTTTAAAGGATTTCTGCGGTTTTACCAAAGTCCCGGATGCCCCAAAAATCACACGCTTCAAACAGGATTTTTCGGATGACCTGCTGCTCGTATTTGATAACCTTGTTGATGTCACCGAGCCCATCTGCCAGACCATTGACTCTGCCAAAGCCGATATGACCATCTTTGATTCTTCTGGTATTGAAGCATTTGTTACTGAAAATAATCCTAAATACGCAAATAGAATTATCCGACAGTTAAAAGCCTATTCTAAATCCATGAGATTTGACGAAAAATACAATCCATATGCAGCTGCATACAATTCCATGCCTTCACATGCTTCTGCAAACCCGGAAATCAAACAACTTTTTGTCAACGGACATTTCTGTTATGTTTTCAAGTTTGGCATTATTACTAACGGATTAGGGATTATTCGCCATATTTCCTTTTATAACAAGGATTTCATGACTTCTCATCCGGATATCGTTGTTGATAAAAAGTCTGATTCTCCTGATGAAGACAAATCAGCTCACGATTCCAAACTCCTCATACCTACCCTCAAAGATTTCTTCTGTAAACATCCCTTAATAAACCCTAAGGTCTTTCTTGGGGATGCCGCATTTGATACACGCCCTGTTTACAAAGACCTTCTGACAGGTAATACTTTTGGTAACAATAAACATTTTTCATGTGCCTACATACCGCTCAACAAACGTTCTTCATTGACAGATGCTGATTCCTTTATCAATGAAGATGGTATTCCCTGTTGTCCTAATGACCCTTCTCTCTTATTGAAGAAAGAAGGCAATAATACTTCTTTTTTAAAGAACGGCATTGCCCGTCAGAAATTCATCTGCCCTATGACCACATGGGATAAATGTGATGATGGAAAATATCGTCGTATCTGTCATTGCGAGAACCCATGTACATCGTCGGTTTCTGGAAGAATGATATATGTTTATCCAGAAAAAAATCTCCGTGCTTATCCCGGTGTCATCCGTGGAACTGACGAGTGGGATAACACCTACAAAATCAGGACTGCTGTTGAAAGAGACATCAATCACATCAAGGATAATTTCTGTCTTGCAGGACGTCGAACCCAGAATGAAAAGACTTTACATGCTGATTTGATTCTTGCCGGCATCACGCAACTTATTACTGTTGTTCTTGCAGATAAAATCAAACACCATGAATACATTCGAAGCTTAAAACCACTCATAGCATAGGGCTTACCAACTCAAAACGCCTAAGGCTTATTAAAGTGCGCCTAAAATATTCAGTTATCTACTTTTCATTCCAGAATCCGTGCGTTGCACGAATTCATCTTTATTCTTTATCAAGATTGCAAACGAACTTAACGAGTTTCGCAATCACCTATAAATTTATTGTTATCCTAAATTAAACACAACTTTTCACAATTATTTTTCTTGCAAAAAAATACCCACAATATTGCAAACACCAAAAAACAAAAATTGCACTGAAATATTTCATCATACTTAAACTCAACAAATCTGATAAATAAGTAATATTTTCTTGATAAACATAATCACACACAAAAAATACCGTTCCCATAACGGACGCCATTATTCCAGGTAATACAAACATATTTTTTATTCTACTCTGAATAAAATTTGTGTACTCTCTATTACTCATTCCAAGTTGAAAAAGAATATTACGTTGCTTCTTTTCATTTTTCATATCTAAAATCATTCTTTCCAATATAATAATCTGACCTTCCAAAATAATTGCTATACCAACAACTACAAGTATTATTTCTACTCCAAAATAAATACTGTCCAAAGGATAATCCGATGCAAATATCCCCCCAAACCCCCAAACAAGCAAAAGATTAACAGCATAAATTGAATAAATCACATTACCATTCATTCGATATTTAAAAACAAAATCTGTCCATATAAGAAGTTTTTGATAATATATTCTTTTATTTCTTTTAACCACATTCTTTACTAAACGACTGTTTATTTGTAGCAAAAAATAAATTCCAGCTAGATGAAAAAATATCGCAACAAACAACTTACCAACTGTATAATCGCATAATAAAACAAACGAAAACACTAGGAAGAACAATGCCAAATATCCTTTTGTTCCATAAACAATTCTAAATCTATGTAATGTTTCGTTACCATTGCTTAGATTTTCCAAATAGTATGCCAAACTTGTCCTCCTTTGTTTCCATTTTAGAATCATTAATGTTCCAGCTAATCCCAAACAGAACAATACAATTAAAGCAAGCATTATTATCACCGAAGCATAAATCATTGTGTAGGAAACATGCCTAAATACAATCATTAAAATTAAATTGCTCATCATGTTACTCCCCAAAGCAAATACTGTTATGAATAACAAGAAAGTCGGACAAAATTCTTTGGTAAGTATTTGCCAAAAATCTTCATTTGAAATGCCCAAAATAAGTAGGAGATTATATTTCTCTGCTTTTTTTTTAATATACCCACTCAAAGTATATCGAAATATCGCAAAACAAACTAGCAATAAAACACCTACTATTAGCAACAGGCAATTACTAAGTCCATTTCCTATAATCCAACTATCTTCCAACCATGAATACGCTAAAAAATCAGCAGACAAAAAAAATGGAAAAACTGGTATACAACACATCGTATAAAGTTCCAAATTATTCCTTATATTTTCTTTTAATGATTCTCTTATTAAATCTTTCATATACATTCCTCCCTGTACTTCATATACTCTATATTATAGAGTTCTCTATTACTTTGTCAATATTTTTTATCTCTAAACATAAGTTCTCTAACCAATTTCAGAGCAAGTTTCGCCTGAGTAACTCAAAACTCACTCCGTGATTTTCTCCTACTCGGCAAACTTGATGGGGATTTCGCTCCCCATACCCTCCACATCATCATATTTTTCAAATATGTATATTAGCTCCTATCTTGATAGTCGCAACGTGATTGTTCCATCACGGTAATAAAAAAGATGTCTACTGCTACACTTTTCATAGCAATAAACATCTTTTTCTAAATTACTGTTCTTCTTTCTGATCTTGGACTTTTAATATTGCAAGAACATCTTCTACGGTTCTTCCCGAAGCAACTACCGCCCGGAACAATGTTTCCTTTTCCTGCTCCTCAATTTTCGCCTGAATTTCTTTTCTTTGAGAACGAAGCTGCTTCAATTCATTCTCTACTTTCTGGATTCTTTCGTTTACTGTTACAATCTGCTCCTCCAAAGTAAACGCATTCTGTCTTTTTCTTCCTCTTGGCATAGTCAACCTCCATACAATTATTTTTTCTATTGTATCATGTTTCCAAACTATTTTCACAATGATTTTGTATTTTCCAATACAGTTCCCTCTATCGGCTTATATATAAATAGAATTTTTATAAAAGGAGATTTTATACTATGGCAAGACCCAAAAAAGAAAAAGCATTACGACATACGAATCAAATTATGCTGCGTCTTACTGATACAGAATACGAAATTATATCTTCTCAGGCAAAAGCCGCAAATCTGCCTTTGGCAGAATTTGCCCGTAGACAAATTATGAACAAAAGAACAATTCTAAAATATGAACTGGTGGCTGATCTGCCGGAATTAAAAAAATTGATTGCCGAGTTTGGAAAAATAGGAAGCAATCTAAATCAGATTGCCCGGTACTTCAATAGCGGCGGTATTCATTCACAGGAAGTACAAAAATCACTCCAGCAGAGTCTTTCTAAAATCTATGAAATGAAATACGAAGTCTTAAAACTTGCCGGAAACTTTTCTGCCCAAAATATATCCGCTCCCACTCATTCAAAAGGTAATGAATATGGCAATTCTTAAGCATATTGCAATTAAAAATATGGACTATGGAGAAGCACAACGTTATCTTCTGTTTCAGCATGATGAACATACGAAAAAGCCAATCCTTGATGAAAATGGAGAACTCATTCCAAGAAAGGAATATTACATTGACGGTATCAACTGCGATCCCTTCTCTTTTGATTTGGAATGTAAAGAGTTAAACGCACAATATCATAAAAACCAAAATTTTGATGAAATCAAATCTCATCACTATATTCTAAGCTTTGATCCGAAAGATACCGAAGATCATGGATTAACCGGAGAAAAGGCACAACGACTCGGATTAGAGTATGCTCAAAAAAATTTTCCGGGACATCAGGCTCTTGTCTGTACCCATACAGACGGAAATAATGAAAGCGGAAACATTCATGTACATCTTGTAATCAACAGCCTAAGAAAATATGATGTAGAACACCAGACATTTATGGAACGCCCCTGCGATGCCCGTGCCGGATACAAGCATCATCTAACACCGACTTATCTTATTTATTTAAAACGCTCACTTATGGATATTTGCCATAAAGAACATTTGCATCAGGTAGATTTACTTTCTCCGGCAGAGAAAAAAATCACAGACAGAGAGTATCGTGCAAAGCACACCGGACAGAAAAAACTGGATGCTCTGAATAAAGAAATGTTATCCAAAGGAATTGCCCCACGCAAAACTGTTTTTCAAACGCAAAAGGAATATCTGAGAACCGCTATTGAATACGCCGCTGCTTCTTCCTGCAATATCGAAGAATTTCAAGCGACGCTTTTGAAAAACTATCAGATTACTTTAAAAGTAAGCAGAGGACGTTTCAGCTATCTGCACCCGGAACGAAGCAAGTTCATTACCGGAAGAGCACTAGGTTCCCATTACACAGAAGATTATCTGCTTTCCATTTGGGAAAAGAGGAAAGAACCCCAAATGCAATCTCACACTGGCTCAGAACTTTTCACTCCTCATTCTGCTTCTACTGTTACGGAAGGAAAAGAAACTACAGCCTTCTGTTTTATAAAATCAGACTTGCGGCTTGTCATAGATCTGCAGCAACGTGTCAAAGCGCAGAATAATCCGGTTTATGCCAGAAAAGTAAAGCTTTCCAATTTACAGCAAATGGCGAAAACCATTGCTTATGTACAGGAACGTGGCTATTCTACGGAAGAAGATTTGATGACTGCACTGACCACATCACAGTCGGAAACTGCCAACTGCCGAAAGAACCTCCGTTCCACACAACAGGAATTGAAAAGGATCAATGAACAAATTCATTACACCGGACAATATCTTGCAAATAAATCTGTTTACAGGGAATTTTTACACGCAAAAAATAAGAAACAATTCCGACAAGAACATCTGTCAGAAATTACACTTTATGAAACTGCCCGGAATTTCTTAAAGCAGCACTCAGAAAATGAAACATTGCTTTCTATGAAATTATTAAAATCTGAAAAAGAAAAACTGCTTTCCACAAAAAATATGCAGCGTCAGGAATATCAAAAAAGAAAACAATACGAAAAAGAATTGCAGACTGCATGTAAAAATGTAGAGATGATTCTTCATGGAAAGTCTGATTTTGAAAAGAATTCTGAAAAGGATATACCACCACGCTAACCCTTATGTTCCAAAATTTCTTTCTATTTTTGTTGTATTCTTTTGTGATGTGCTTTATACTAAAGGCAAGATAGAAAAGGTGGTGATTTAGTGGAACTGGAAACAACGCTATCGCAAACAATTCGTACTGCAGGAAGCAATTCAGATTATGACTCTGCTTGTAAACGGCTACTTTCTGAAAAAATCATTCTTGCTTGGATTATGAAGAATTGTTTAGAAGAATATCGGGAATGCAGCATTTCAGAAATCATTGAAAAATATATTGAAGGTGAACCGCAAGTCGCAGAAGTTCCGGTTCTACCTGATCAGACCAATCCCTCTTTAATCAAGGGAGAACGCACAGAAGATAAAACCATTACGGAGGGAACGATTACCTACGATATTCGTTTCACAGCAACTGCACCAAAGTCTGGTGAGTTCATCCGTTTAATTATCAATGTAGAAGCACAAAACAATTTTTATCCCGGTTATCCGTTGCTTAAACGCAGCATATACTATTGCAGTCGTATGATTTCTGCTCAATATGGTACTGTATTTTCATCTGCACAGTACGATAAGATTCGTAAAGTCTACTCTATCTGGATTTGTATGAACCCGCCAAAATCCAGAGAAAATACTATTACCCAATATTACATTGCAGAAAAATCGCTTGTGGGGCATGTTACCGAAAAAGTGGAAAATTATGATTTGATGTCTGCTGTTATAATTTGCCTCGGCAAACCGGACAGTGAGAATTATCACGGAGTTTTAAAATTATTAAATGTTCTGCTCTCTTCAGAAACAACGCCGAAGGAAAAAGAAAGAATTCTCCATGATGATTTTGATATTGCAATGACGCAGAATTTGAAAAGAGAGGTGTCGCTGATGTGTAACTTAAGTCAGGGAATTGTTGAAAGCACTATTGAACGAAATACTTTAGACAGTATCCGCAATCTAATGGAAACACTAAACTTGACTACCGAAGAGGCTATGGCAGCTCTGAAAATTCCAGAAGCAGAACGCCCAAAATATGCCTCCATGTTAAAAGAACTATAAAAAGAACGAGGGAAGCCTGAATACACAGATTCAAGTTTCCCCTTCTTTTTATTTCCTTTTCCGCTCTATCTCATTCTCCATAACCAATTGTGGCAAGTTCTTCGCATTTAAAGCTGCCTGTTTTAAATGCAGACGGTCTAACACAGAAGTTCGTGTTCCGATCTTACGGGGCTTTGTTGGCAGATTATTCATTCTTCCATCAATCATATTATAATTTTGTTCTTCTGTAATCTCTGCACTTCTTAAATATTCTCCATTTTCATAGGATTTCTGCCAGTTTTCCAACACAGGTTTCCCTCTTTTTTCCTGCGTTTCTTGTGGGTGCAGATAGGAAACAATCTGTTCTTTGACGGTTTCGTCAAATCCTGCCGTAACCTGATCCACGATTAACTTTCCAGTTCCATCTACCACTACCCAAGCAGCATTTTTCCCGTATGTCGTATGCTCCATCAGGAAAAATTCTTTTCCTTCCACCACCAGATTATCGAAAGCAATCCATCTTCCTTCTTTCCCTTCAAGCTGAAAATTAGTAGTAGCAAGAGAAATCAACGTATTGGAAGAACCATTCCGAATAAAATCATCTAAAACAGTAAAGCCCTCTTTTTCTAAATAATAGGCTGCTGCTTCCCCATTCTTATCTAAAATCAGTATGTCCCCAATACTTAGGGCATGTCCGGAAAATTTTTTCGGTAACTGCTTTGCCAAACGGTTTCGGATATTATCCGGTGTTTCATCGTACCGCATCCAGCTTCTATATACTTGTTTATAATCTGTATAGCGTATCTGGATATGTTCTTTTTGTAATTCTGCATAAGAGCGAAAACGCTTTTTTCTGTTTTCAGGGATTTCTCTAAGCTGATACACTGCAAATTGATTACCTGCCATAACCGTTTCTCCTGTATTTCCATTTTTTCATTACAATTCTGCTTCTTTCTTACGAGTATGGGACGTTTCTTCTTTTTTCTCCTGTTTCTTTAACAGTTCCTTACGCTCCTTTAAGGCTTTTAGCACAGAAACTTTTCTTCCCTTTGTTCCCTCTGCTTTTGTCTGCTCCACTGTGTTTTCCCGTTGTTTTTCTGCCAAGATTCTTTCTAAATCTTGCATTGCTTTTTGCACCAACGGACTTTCTTTATAATGGGGGACTAAGTCAATCAAATCTTTGGAAATTTTCCCTCCAGACATCAATTCGTATTCTCCATCATAAATGCTGCCGTCTTTCAGGCAAAATCCAATTCCTTTTATTCCATGAATGCGGTCTGCCGGAATCATTTTGTATTTTTCTACAGCTTCTTCCAATGTCAGATTTTCATAATATTCCCCCATAGAAGGAAATTCCATACATTCTGCAGCATAGAAAGAAATTCGGGGTTCTTGCAGCGTTTCCTGTGGTATCTGTCCCTGCTTTTCTGCTTCTCTTTCGTCAAGATACTGTTCTGCACGCTTTATGTATTCCTGCAGTGTCCCGGTTTTTTCCAACGAAATAGGATTTATGTCAATTTTCAATCCGGCAATCCTCATTCCATTTTCCTGAAGTAGATTAAAAAAAGCATCTTCCCTGATGTCCCCGGTATAAGAAAGCGCCACATCAAGATCGGAATCTTCCTTATACAAAGTTTCTCTTGTACGGCTTCCATATACCCTTGCTGCCAATAAAGTGATTTCTTCATATCCAGCCTCTTCCAGTTCTGCCTGTGCGTAACAAAGTATCGCTTCTTCAATGTTCTGTCGGCTCTCACCATGCAACAGTTTTTCTTCCCGAATGCCAATCTGTGAAGTTGGTGTCAGTTCCCCTTCATAGAATCTCTTTTTCTCCCCTTCTATTACAGATTTTTCAAGTTCTTCATAGGAAAATGGTTCACAAGGCAATTCACCTATTCCTTCCTCTTGAAATATCTGGGAAAAAACCTCTTCTTTGGAAGCCGTTATATTCTCATAAAACTGTCCACCAATCTCACGAAACGCTTGGTCATAAATGATACATTCATAGCCTTCTGAAATTTTCTGTAACATCACATACCCATATCCGGATCGGAAAGCCACGTTATTTTCTTCACTCTCCATCAGGGGTTTTAATGCCTCATACGACTTTTGCGGAAAATATTCTGCCCGTTCAACCTGTTCCTGAAGCATTTCACTATCGATCTTTCTACATGCAGTCAAATCTGCCCCTTCCTCTAATAGCAGTGTTTTCGCTGCTTCTTGAAGTGTAACATCAAAGGTATCGTATACCCCTCCATCTAATTCTTGAAACTCTTGATTGTAAAAGGTATAATCATACCCTTCCTCTGTTTCCTGAATAAAGAAAAACTGTCCCGTTGCTTCTATCTGGTAAGCTGCTTCTCTTTCTGCTTCTTCGAATAAACTTGTGTTTGAAGTTTCCACCTTCTCCTGCTTTTTGGCAATCTCTTTTTCTTCCAGATACTCTCTGATTGCTTTCACAGCCTCCTGATCCAGACCATTTTCCAAATCCTGTGCAACCACTTTACCATCTCCATTTACCAGAACCGGCGCAACCGAAGCTCCGTATTCGTTATGCTCCATGAGATAGAAATGTTCCTTCTCAATTTCCACTTCTTCTACCGTATGCCATAAGCCTTCATGCTGTTCTAATTCCACTGCTTTGGTATCCATACCAATTTTTATTTCTTTTTCGTTCTGAATACCATCTCTTTCACCTCTGTCTGTTTCCAATTCTTTCATTTTTTCTTCCAGTTCCTTGATAAACTCTCCTGCTGTTCTTCGTACTGAGTCCATGAATGTCCTCAATTCCCACATCTTCAGATTGTCACTCCAACCCGCAATATAAGGAAAAGAATAATCAGAAGTATCCAGTCCGAAATATTGACACACCGTATAGGCAATGCTTTCCGCCTCTATCTCCTTTGTTCTCTGATCCTTTTCTTCTCCCATCTGTTCCAATACTTCCCTGTCATGCAGCTTTGCATGGGCAATTTCGTGAATGAGTGTTTTTATCGTCTGGCTTTCACTCATATCTTCTTTCACAACAATCTCTTTCTTTTTATTGCTGTAATACCCCTTTGCTTCTCCTTCTGTTTCACCAAAGCGGATAGGAACAGGGGATAATTCTCTGACTGCCTGTAAAAACAAGGGAAAATTTTGTACCTGCCCTGTTAAATCCGGTATTGCAAGTTCCGGTAACGGCTCTCCATACGTTTGTGATATATCAAATACACGGACTACCCGAAAATCAGAAACAACATGCTCAACCACTTCTGTTTCTGGCTGCCCGTCCGGTCTCAAAATCGGCTCGTTTGTTTCCGGATCAAATTTTTCTACAACTTCCTTTTCTTTCCTCTGCGAGGGAGCAATAATCTGAATTCCTTTCTCTCCTCTTTTCACCTGACGATGAAAATTTTTCTGCCATGCGGAATACCCTGCTACCAAAGTTGCTTCTGGTCTTTGCAGTGCAATCAAAACCGTATTATTAAAGCTGTAATTATAAAATTTTGACATGGTTTTTAAATATTCTGCATACCGTTCTGATGTAAATAATTCTTTTACACCTTCTTCCAATTGCTTCGTAATTTCATACATTTGCTGCTCTCTATTTCCTGCCATAGACAAATCCTCCATAGTAAAATGTCCCGCCAGCTTCCTGACGGGACTTCACTTCTATAACTGTTGTTCCTGCTTTTTCTTCTGCATATTCCTATTTTTCCAGCCTTTTTCCATATTTCTTTGTGTGGTTTTCAATCTGCCAAGCACCGAAGATTTTTCTATTTTCCCTTTTCGACCTTCTGACACTCTGCCTGCATAATTGACTGACCTTCTAGGCAAATCTGCCACCTGATCTACTTCTTTCTCCTGAGCTTGCGGCATTTCCTTTTCGTCCATATTCAAAAGGGAGTTCAGTTCTGCAAGCCTTTCCATCTTCTCCTGTAATTCTTTTTCTTTTGGAAAAGGCTTCACAGCTTCTTCCTGTGCTGTTTCCAACTGTTTCTGCAATGTTTCTAATTTTTTCTCTGTTTCTTCCATTTTCTTCTCAATTCCACCTAACGCATTACTGATACGCTGTAAATTTCCAAGAATATCCTTTCCCATTTCAATCAGATAACTGCATTTTCTCTTAATGGTCATGATGTACCGTTGATTAAAAGCATCAAATTTTGCGTATAAAGAAAAGTCATGAAACGTTCCTATCTTGCCCTCTGTATGAATGGCTTTTAGTCCTTCACATGCCGCCAAAAGTGCAGTTCCTGCTTCTTTTTTATCCGTAAAGGTTTTGTTGGAAATAATCATGGAAAAATCTTCATTCTCAAAAATAGGACGGACAGCTTCTGCGTCAGATCGAAGCCCCGCAAGGCGCTCTTTCTGTGCAGCAATCTGCATCGGATAATTCTTTGCAATATCCGTTTCCAGTTTATATTTCTGGCTGGTATGGTTTGCTTTTAATAATTTCAATTTACTTACCTGTATATCCAAGTCCATTTTTTCCTTGATATAAGGATTTCCTGTTGCCAGTGCCTTAATTTCTGCATACGACAATGCTGTGTCATCGACATCTTCGCAGGCACGAACAGGGGATTTGCTTGTCATAATCTGGGAAATAAATTTCTGTTTATTCTCCAAAATCTGCCACATATACGCATCAAAGGTATTCTCTGTCACATATCGGAAAATCTTGACTTTTTTATTTTGATTGCCCTGCCGCAAAATTCTTCCCTCCTGTTGTTCCAGATCTGCGGGCTTCCAGGGGCAATCTAAATGATGAAGGGCAATCAGGCGATCTTGAATGTTCGTCCCAGCTCCTAATTTTGGGGTAGAACCCAGTAAAACTCTGACCTGACCGGAACGCACTTTTGCAAAAAGTTCTGCCTTTTTTGTTTCCGTTCCCGCTTCATGAATAAACACAATTTCCTCTTTGGGTATCCCTTTTGTTACCAGTTTTTCCCGAATATCATCATATACATTAAAAGAACCATCATTTTTTGGTGTTGATAAATCACAGAAAATAAGCTGTGTGGAAAGCTGCTCCTTTGTTTCTTCCCAAATAGAAAAGGTATTTTCCACACAACGGTTAATCTTACTGTCTTCATAATCTGGAAGCATGTCATTGATAAGACGCTGATCCAATGCACATTTTCGTCCATCGTTGGTGATTTTAAGCATATTATCAACGGAAGCGTCCACACCTCCACTTCTTACAATTTCCGCACGTTCCCCAAATGCTGCCACTAATTCCTGCTGTTCTTCACTTGGCTTTAACACTTCATTGATATATTCTGCTTCCGGCACGGGTAAATGCAGCATATCTGCAGTCTGAATATCCGCACTTTCTTTAAAAAGAGAGATCAATTCCGGAAGATTAAAAAAACGGGCAAACCGTGTTTTTGCACGATAGCCCGTTCCTTCCGGTGACAACTCCACTGCTGTCACCGTTTCCCCAAAAGTTGCTGCCCAAGAATCAAAATGTCCCAACTGCAACTTTTGCAAAGTATCATATTGTAAATACCGCATAATCGTATATAGTTCCGTCATACTATTCGAAACGGGAGTTCCTGTGGCAAAAGTAACACCCTTTCCTCCCGTCAGTTCATCCATGTATCTGCATTTCATAAACATATCTGAGCTTTTCTGTGCGTCAGTCTGTGCAATTCCTGCAATATTCCTCATTTTTGTATAAAGGAACAAATTTTTGTAAAAATGGCTCTCGTCTACAAACAGCCTGTCTACCCCTAACTGCTCAAATGTCACTACATCATCTTTTCGGGTATCATCGTTTAGTTTTTCCAGTCTTTTCTCCAGACCTTTTCTCGTTCTTTCCATCTGTTTTATGGTATAACGTGGGCTGTCATCACTTTGTGCTTCTTCGATTGCCAGCATAATTTCTTCTATCTGCTGTTCAATCATTGCTATCTGACGCTCTTTTGACAGTGGGATACGCTCAAACTGGCTGTGTCCAATGATAATTGCATCGTAATCTCCTGTGGCAATCCGAGAACAAATTTTTTTTCGGTTCGCCGGCTCAAAATCCTTCTTGGTAGCTACCAATACATTGGCTCCCGGATAAAGCCGGAGAAAGTCACTCCCCCACTGTTCGGTCAAATGATTCGGCACAACATAGAGATTTTTCTGCGAAAGACCAAGCCGCTTACTTTCCATTCCCGCTGCGATCATCTGAAACGTCTTTCCAGCCCCTACACAGTGTGCCAGCAATGTGTTTCCTCCATACAATACATGAGCTACTGCATTTTTCTGATGTGGCATCAAGGTAATTTCCGGTGTCATTCCTACAAATTGAATATGACTTCCATCATATTCTCTGGGACGGACACTGTTAAAAGTCTCATTATATTTCTTACATAAGGCTTCCCTTCGGTCTATATCACGAAAAATCCATTCCTTAAAGGCTTCTTTAATCATATCCTGCTTTTGCTGTGCCAGCATAGTTTCTTTCTTATTTAATACTCTGTGTTCTCCGTCAGGGTCCTGTATGGTATCATAAATCTTTGTATCCCGCAGATTTAACGCATCTTCCAGCAAACGATAGGCATTTGCACGGGCTGTTCCATAAGTAGCAGTTACCCTTGTATTCCCATACGTATCCAGCGATTTCCCTGAAATATTCCACTGTCCGTTTACCGGGGCATATTTTACTTCAATCCGGCTTCCAAGATAATAGTCTGGTGTCTGAAATAGTTCTCCCATAAACTCGGTGATATACTCTGCATCCACCCACGTTGCGCCAAGTCGGATTTCAATTTCTGATGCTTCCAATTCTTTTGGCTGCACTTTTTCAAGCGCCTGCACATTCACCTGATAGCGATCGTGATTTTCAGCAAATTGTTTTGCTACTTCCAGCTTTACCCGTACATTCCCTGATAAATATTCATCTGAAGTTTCCCACTTTTCCGTCAATGGATTTTGGAAAATAACTCCGGTTAATTCTTCAATAATCTCTGCCTCCGGCTTTCCTGTCAGTTCTGTCATAAAGGACAAATCTATTTTTGCACGTTCTGCCAAAGACAGAGCAAGTGCTTCACTTGCAGTGTCCACACGCTCTATCGGTTCTGCTTTTCGGATTGTACGCTTATGAAAAATATCTGCTTTTCTTTTTAACCTCCCCTCTTCGTCTAAAAATTCCAGAGAAGCAAGCAGACAATAGCTGCTATCCTGTGAAAATGCCCGACGGTTTGCAGCGCTGTTGAGCAGTCCATATTTTTCTGTAAAAGTATCATAGGTTTGGTTTAATTCCTTTTGAAGACTCTTGATTTCCTCCTCACCGGCATCTTCCATCTGGCTGTCAATCAACTTTCTGGTAATATCCCGAATCTCTATCATGCCTATGACACGTTCTGTTGTCACAGCAGGTAAATCCATACGGTTCATTCTGGAATTTTCACGATAATACACCTGTTCTCCAACCTTTGCAAAACTGAAATTCTTCACAGACGGATCAGCCAGAATGGAGTCTTCTGTTTCATTTAAGTCCAATTCGTCAAACTCTCTGACTGTAATCTGCCCTTGAATAAAAGGAATAACCGCTTTTAACTGTTCTTCCAAAGAATTTTCTTTTCTCGGCTTTACTGTAACTTCCATTCTTCCATACTGATTGCTCTCAAGCGCAAAGTCCCCCAGCACCATTTCCGGATGTTCTACAAAATAAGAATTGATTTTATATCCCTCTTCGGTTTCTCCCACTTCCACCCAAGAAGGCTTCTGCAGCACTGCCCGATCCCGTTTTTGGAAAAATAAAATATCGGATACTACATCTGTTCCGGCATTTTTGCGAAACGCATTTTCCGGCAAGCGGATTGCACCTAATAAGTCTGCTTTCTCTGCAAACTGCAATCGCACTTTTTCACTTTCTTTATCCATTGTCCTGCTGGAGGTAATCACCGCTACTACACCTCCGGGACGTATCAAATCTAAAGACTTCACAATAAAATAGTCATGAATCATCAAAGAATACTTATCGTATTTTCGGTCTGATACCTGATAATTTCCAAATGGCACATTGCCAATCACGCAGTCAAAAAAACTTTCCGGATATTCTGTTTTTTCAAATCCTTTTACCTCTATCCGGTTCTTTTGATAGAGCTGTCCTGCAATCTTTCCAGAAATTGGATCTAATTCTACACCATACATCTGAATGCCCTGCATATTCTCTGGAATAAGTCCCATGAAGTTTCCCACACCGCAGGAAGGCTCCAGTACATTTCCCGTAGATAATCCCATATTTTCTAAAATCTGATACATGGCTTTGATTACCGTAGGCGGTGTATAAAAAGCGTTTAACGTAGAAGAACGTGCCTCTTTGTATTCACTTTCACTCAACAAACCTTTTAGCTCCTGATATTCCTGACTCCACTCTTCTTTTCTGTCATCAAATGCCGCTGAAAGACCACCCCAGCCAACATATCTGGATAAAATTTCCTGTTCTTCCAATGTTGCCAAACGATTTTCTGCTTCCAGCTTTTTTAATAAAGAAATTGCTTCTATATTTCCACGAAACTTCTCTTTTGGACTTCCAGCACCCAGCGCATCATCTGTAATCCGAAAGTTATTCCCTTCTTTTGCATATTCTTTCTGCTGTGGAATGGTATCTTCTTTTGTTGGATTTCGTTTTTGTGGAACAGCCGTTATAATTTCTCCATCTGTACCTATCACATCTATCGTATCGGCAACTTCGTTATTAGGCTGTGAGAAATTGGGTTCTTCTAATTTTTCCATGTCAAATGGCTCTTCCTGCATAAAATCAAACATGGATAATTGTTGATTTCCACTCTCAACAGATATTTCTTTTTGCCGCTCCGGAAACAGCGTATACGTCCCTTCTATATACTGATGAAGAATTGCAAGGGTTTCTACACGTTTTTCGTAATTCTCAAATTCTAAAGGTAAGGCTGCAAGGGCTTCGTCCATTTTTTTAACCAGTTCTTCCGCTGTTTCTTCCTGCTCTAACAGAAGTGGTAACTCCTGTCTTTCTTCTTCCCCAAAAAAAACGTCTGAAAACGGACGTTCAATCTCCTTTGGAAGTCGATAATAAAAGGAAACAATACGGTTCGCCATCTGTTCTCTCTCATAAGAGGGCATTCTTGTATAGTCTGCCGCTTTTAAATAAAAATCCTGATCAATCAAAAACTCAATGCGCTTTGCCACCTGTGTCCATTTCAAAAATACGGTAGCTTCCGGGTGGCTATAAGAACCTCTTTCCAGCCTTAGTCCTTTGCTATCGTAATCCGCATGAGAGTGATCTGCACCAGAAAGGGCATGACTTCTTCCACCAATCCCATAACTTTCCTTTACAAAATCCGCTTTCTCTCTTTCACTTTTGTCCTGAATAAAAAAAGCATAGGTACTAAGCCTTCCATCACGATAAGAGCCGCCACCCCCTAAAAACGCATCAATCTCATCTTGTGTAATAAAAATAGGATGTTCCTCCCAAGCAAACCCTTCCCTTGCCTGATAAGAAACTGCCTCTTTTGCAAATTTCTGAAACTGTTCTAAAACTTTGTCCGGGCGGTAAAAATGAAAGCGCATGATTTCTTTATCCTCTTGATAATACTCTGCCAGTGCTTCCAATCGCTCATTCAAATCTGCCAAATACCCCGGCTGCTCCAGTAATGCACATACCTTTTCTGTAACCGTCGGAAAGGTATTGTGGAATACTTCTGTATCTTCAAATACCAGTTCTGCAACGCCCTCTGCCATATCCCGTTCCATATAGATTAAAGCGTCTGCATGTTCTTTCAGCGCATTTTCTCTCGCAGCATCTAAGACAACCTGTGGTGCATACTCTCCCTGTCTGAGCAACTGGTGTATTCTTCCACTGGCTTCCTCCCAAGATAAGAATACTTTATCTAATACGGTATCATGTACCGTATGTCCCACTGCAATCTGAATACCTAATTCATCATACCAGACCGCATACTCCCTGCCTGAAATCTGTAACCCAATACCGCCTTTTCCATATTCTTTTTGGACAAATTCTGTATACGCTTCTTCTGGCTGTTCAATCATAAAATTATAGATGAGCCGTAAATGACTTCCTTTCCGGTTTCCTCCATAGCGCAATACTTCATCTACAACTTCTGCCGGAATTGTCACTTCTTTTGCATAAAGAGCAGCCTGTCTTTCTTCAATTTCACGAATCTGTTTTTCTACGGGAGGTAATTGGGGCAAAGAAAGAGCAGAGGCAATTTCTTCCTCTGCTCCATCGAAATCCTGTTCTGTTTGTTCCTCGCTTAATTGTATACCAATTCCGTCAAAACGCTCTCCTCTGCCATCTGTTGGAGATTGTTCATGTGTGCCACCCACTTCATCTGATCTTCCTCCTTGTCCGGAGCCGGATATTGAATAAGAAGCCCATTCATCAGAACTTCCATTCTCTCCTGTGCTGCTTTCTCGATTTCCATCAGATGTTTCTCCAATTTTCCTGTCAACAACATGCTCTGATACCAGTTCTTCCGGTTTTCCTTCAGGAATGTTTTCCGAAGCATTCCGTACTTCCCGATGTTCACTGGTTCGTTTTCTATTGTCAGGTTCGGAAACAGGTAATCCCCTTTGCGGTAGTATGTCAGTTCCATTCTCATTTCCTCCATTTTCCTTACTTTCTCGCATTAACGTGTTAAACTCATTATACTGTGTCTGAGAAGAATTTTCAACCCTTTTTTGAGATTTTTCCTTTTGTTCTTCCCAGTCCATTCTCCATACTGTCCGCCCAATATCCCGAAGAATCGGTTCTACAATCTGATTGGTTGCATTTCCTAAAAATGGAAGGACTGACATCGAACGAAAATCTGTAATTGCAGTAAAATCCCCTTCTTCCAAAACGTCCATAGGATCAAGACCACAGCGACGTGACAAAGAATAAAAGATACTGTTTTGCAGCAACTCCCGAAACTCTGTCTGTATGGTCTGTTCGTCCAAATCTTCTAAAAAAGTGCCTTCTACTTCATATTCCAGACCTTCCATTGCTTCTTCCAGATTTTCCTCTGTCATATCTCGTGCAATTTTCCAAAGTGCCGACGTAAGGGCAACAGTATCTTCTCCTGTCAGACCATATACCTCAGACAAATGATCCAAAAGCAGCTCTTTTTGATGTTCCTTCAACTGCCATAAATACGGTGTTTTTCCACCCTGCACTTTATGTGTATCGGAAACATCAAATACATACCGTAGTCTTTTTTTCGGGTATCTGTCATCAATTAAAGCAATCCCTTTTGCTCCCCGGTTTACCCACCGTTTCATTTTGTGATTCCAAATTTCCAGCTCTGCACAGGCAGTTGCCCCCGGACGCTGTGCATGAATTAAAAGTGTATCAGAAAAAGAGTAACGGTACAGTTGTGATGCAGTATCCAGATAATGCAGCCAATCTCTTGGAGAACTGCTGATTTTTTCCGCTTCATATTGGACAAGCCCCAAAATCTCATAGAGTTTTCCCATGAACAATCCCTCCTCTTCTTTCTATTTTCTTTTTGGAAATTCCATTTTAAAACTTGCCCTGTCGCCTTGCAGTTCCAGCAATAAATCTGCTGTAAACTTCTTTCCCGTCCTTTGGGAATAAAAATCAGTCACACGGGTTTTCCCATGCTCTAAAAGTTCCTTTGCCATTTTCTGATCCAACGTCTTTTTCATTCCAACGAGATAACGGCTCTCTTTCCAAAGGGCAAAATTGCAATCATGGGAAGAACAATAAAAATTCTTTTTCCCTTCATACACCGGACTTCCACATACCGGACATTTCCCGATACTTTCTTTTTCGTAAAAACGGTATCGTTCCTCTTTTGGAATTTCCCCACAACCTGTAATCAATTTCTGGACAAATTCCGTAATGTCCTCCATAAATGTTTCACTGGTAACCTCCCCTCTCTCCATACGAAGTAATTCATTCTCCCATTCTGCTGTTAAAACCGCTGATTTTAATTCTTCTGGCAATACAGAAATCAATGCAATTCCTTCTTTCGTAGGAAGAAGCTGTTTCCCCTTTCTTACGGCATATCCGGAAGACACTAATTTCTCAATAATGCCCGCTCTTGTTGCAGGAGTTCCTAATCCTTTCTTCTCGGTTTCCACATCAAAAGAATGATTTCCGGCTGTTTCCATTGCAGAAAGCAGAGTATCTTCAGAATACGGTTTTGGCGGTGCTGTAAAACGCTTTCTCTTTTCCGGTGTCCTTCCTGCTATTTCCATTCCATCTGAAATATTTTCCGGAATAGAAACCTTTTCTTCTTTTTCTCCCATTTCTTCTGTTTTTCTCACATTTTCCTGAAACGCTTTCAAAATTTTTTGAAAGCCCGGTTCCACCACCCTCTTCCCTTTTGTTGCAAAAAGGTGATCTGCACATTCTGCTGATACTTCTGTTTCTTCAAAAATTGCCGCTTCTGAAACTGCCTGTGCTAATCTCTGTCCAATCAGATAGAAAATATCCTTCTGTTTTTTCGATAAAGCCCCTATATCCTGTTTCCATGCTTCTTTTGTTGGAAGGAGCGCATGATGATCGGAAACCTTCTGGTTATTGATGATTGCCCCTACATTCCTCCCTACCAGCTCCCTGCTACAAAAAGGAAGCATATCTGAAAGAATATCCAAAAGTTCCAGTACAGACTGTTCCATATCTTCTGTAATATATTGGCTGTCTGTTCTGGGATACGTTACCCATTTTTCTTCATACAGTTTCTGCAGCTCTGTCAATGTTTCCTGTGCCGTATATCCAAAAAATCGGTTTGCTTCTCTTTGCAGCGTAGTAAGATCATATAGCTTTGGTGGATTTGTCTTTTTCTGTTTGCGTTCCACCTTTAAAATATGAATGGGGTTTCCTTCGCACATTTTTACCAGTGTATCTGCCTCTTCTTCTTTTTTCATTTTTTCTGATGTAACAAAAAAATCAAGCACCGGAAGTTCCACCTGATAATAGGCTTCTTTCTCAAAATTTTCCACTTTCTTCTGACGTTCCACTAACATAGCAAGAGTGGGCGTCTGTACTCTTCCTACGACCATTCTCTTATAATAAGTAGTTGTAAATGCTCTGGTGGCATTCATACCAACAAGCCAGTCCGCTTTTGCTCTGCAAACAGCAGCTTCGCACAGTCTTTCATACTCTTTTCCATTTTTCAAATTGGAAAATCCATCACAAATTTCCTGTTCTTCCATAGAACTGATCCATAATCTTTTCACCGGAAGGCTACTTTTCGATAAATCATACACTCTTTTAAAGATCAGTTCCCCTTCTCGACCTGCATCACAGGCATTTACGACATATTCCAAATCTTTTCGGTTTAATAATTCTTTTAATACATCAAACTGCTCTTTTTTATCTTTGGCAATCCGTAACTCCCATGCCTTTGGAAGAATTGGAAGGTCTGCAAACTCCCATTTCTTATACCTTTCATCATATACTTCCGGAGCTGCATACTCTGCCAAATGTCCCAGACACCAGCTTACGATACAGTCCTCTCCTTCCAGATAACCGTCCGCTCTTTTCTTTGCCCCTAATACTTCTGCCAATGCCTGTGCAACACTGGGCTTTTCTCCTAATACTAAAAACATATTGTTCCTCTCCTTTTCAAAAAGGACAGCCCTTTCATAAGCTGTCCCTGTTTTGTTCTATTCTTCTGTTTCTTCTGCGTCCTCTGTATCTTCATTGATATACGGACCGTTATAAAATTCCAAATCTTCATCTTCGGCATCTGTTTCTGCCTTTTTCGGTTTTGCCACCTTAAAATAGTAATAGGCTCCAGCGCCGCCTGCCGCAAGTAAACTGATTGCAAGCAGTGCACCCATCTGATTTTCTGCCTTATCTGCTTTTTTCTCTGGCTTTTCTGCCTCCGGTTTTTTCTCTGTTTCCGGAATGACCACAGACGGGGGTTCTGTCTGCGGCTTCTTTTCTGGAACAAATTCTGCCAGATCATTTTCATCTACCATAGAAAGCATATATACATTTTCCGTAGAACTGGATCGGTCTAAAACAAGAAAAAAAGTATTCCCGTTCTTTGTCTGAACTGTCAAAAACTGCTTTGTGCTGTCATTGTTCTTATCGTCCAGAATCTGCCCATTCCCCGAAACAGAAAACGGGGTTCCTTCTTCCGTCTGTCCCTCCTGTGGTGCTAGTGTCTGCTCCGGTATCGGAGTAGGAGCTTCCGTTCCCTGTTCTGTCGGTGTTCCTTCTCCTGTATATGCAAATGCTGTCGCACTGGTACTGCAAACAATTCCCATACTTACAATACAGGCTGCCAGCCATTTTTTAAATTTCACGTTCGCCATTTGTTTCCTCCTTCGTTTCCTCTTTTTCTGAAAAATCACTTTTGCGTGGATTTTCGTAACGATTCCCGGTAAGCTGAAACTCGCCTTTCTGCAGTTTTTCTAAAACCTGCAAAAGCTCCTGGCTCTCAAGGTGCATGGAACGGATACTCTTTAAAATTTCTGTATCTTCCAACTGCTTCTTCTGAACCAGCAGCATTTTCAAATGTTCCTGCCATTGTGCAATCTTTGTTTCTGTTTTTTCAATTTCATCTAACACTTTTTGTAACTTCTTATTCAATATCCTGCCTCCATCTCTTTTTTAAGGAAGTCTGCCAAATGCCATAAAATGTTGCTGCCAATATGGGGTACTGATATTTGCATACTGAATGGGATCACCACAGTGGATCATCACTTGATTGCCTACATAAATCCCCACATGGCTTGCTCCCGGCGTATCATACGTGCCTTGAAAGAAAATTAAATCTCCCGGCTTTGCCTGTTCCGGCGGAACATAAGCACAACAGGAACGTAATCCGTCTGCAGTCTGCCGTCCCACGTTCCAGCCATTGCCACAATTATTGATTACCCATGATACAAATCCGGAACAGTCAAAACTGGTGCTTGGAGATGTACCACCCCATACATAGGGATAACCCAAATATTTTTCTGCTTCCCGTATCATATTGGCAAAGCGTTCATCCGTCAAAGCCTCCGGTGGAATTTCATATCCAAAACCGCCATTTCCTCCACCCATTGGAATGGTATTCTTATCAAAGAGATAGTCCCGATTTCCATAAGTGGTGTTATAAATGTCATAGCGTTTTTCTTCATTTTCGTCCATGCGGCTGCGAAGAACAGCGTCCAAGCCTTTATTTGTCAGGGTAATGTCCATACGGTTTACTTCCTGTGTTGTTGTAACTTCAATTTCATTTTTCCCATTACTGTCCGCAATAAAAGCTTCCCAAGTCTGATGTCCATGTGCGGAAGCCGCCGCATGATTGTCATAATAAACATCAAACTGAACTCCGTAACGGGCAAATGCTCCCGTATCTTCCACCGTATACTCCACACCATTCATGACAACCTTTGTTCCAATGGGTACAAACGGATTGTTGGCATCTACTGCAATGGTATGGTTTGCTTTTGGATAGACACCGCTTGCTGTCGGACCGCCTGACCAGCTTCCACAGCAAATAGAACAGTTACAGTATCCACTGGTTACAACCTTTCCAAGAGATTCTCCTACTTTTACTTTCTTTGTTTCTGTTACAACCTCTTTGGTTGCTTCTGTCGTTAAATGGTATTGCTGTTGAAAGATTTCTTCTATTTCTCCTGCCACCTGTTCATAAGTAAAGTCCCCATATAAGGCTGTAAAATAAGAAATCAGGTGATACGGATTGTGTGAAATCTCGTCCACCTGATAGCGGTATTCCTCGTAGCCCTCATGTCGGGCTTCCATACTGTTAATCTGCTGATTTAACTCTGCTTCTAATTTAGAGTAAGCAGCTTCTACGGCATAAATATCTTCATCATCACTGGCATAAGTTGTCCCTACAACTGTCGAAACAGTCCCTTGAAAGATCGCACTGCAACTGGACATTCCCACACCTATCATCAGGACAAATAGAAGAATCGCAATCACAATTCCCAAAAATCCCTTATGTGTCTTAAAAAAGGAAGTTACAATGCTCTTCGCTTTTTCTAAAAAAGTCTGCGCTGTCTTTGCTGCCTCCGCAGTTGTCTTTTCTCCCTGCTGTGCTGCCTGCCTTGCTTTTTTATAGCGCTGTTTTTGCCAGAAACGGTTTAACAGATGTTTTCTCTCCTGTGCCTGTTTCCCTTCTCTCTCTGTTTTTATATTGTCTGCAGTTCCCTGCACAGAATCAAAATGCAAAGAATTCTTTACGGATTCTTCCTCTTTATATCTTCCTTTATGATACTGTGCCTGTCGTCTTGATTTTTTTACAGCATAACGTAAGGCTTTTTCACTTAGTATTCCGGATTGCTTTGCCCCCTCTGTCGCTGCATTTTCATCTGTTTCCTGTGTTTGCAAAGAGTTTTCAATGGTACTGGCTGTTACAGAAATTCCTTTTTTTGCAATTCCCATTCCTGCACCACGGATCATGCCATTTCCCTCATCAGAAAAAGAAAGTTTCTTTGGGGAATGTCCTGTTTCTTCTTGCAATCGCTTCTTCTTTTGTTTCTTCTCCCGAACATGTTCTAAAGAGTTATCCTGAGGTTTCCTTCCCTTTTCCTCTTCTGGATTGACCGAATTTTCTCCCTCTGTTTTTCTCTTACGGGCATGTTCCTGTACCAGCTTTTTCTTACGGCTATCCCGTTGCAAACTCTCACTCTCTAAAGATTGGTTCTTTGCTTTTCCCCGAAGATTTCCCATGCGGAGAGAATGTTCTGATAATTCTTCCTTTCCATTCTCTCCTTCCACTTTCTTCTCCGGCTCTGAAATGGTAACAGGTTCTCTGGTAAACTTTCCATCTGCGTCTTCTTCTCTGTGACCTGCAAAGTTTCTCAACGTGTTTTGTTTCTTTTTTCTTTGTCCGGCTGAAACTTCCTGCTTTTCTTTCTCTGCAGGCACGGTTTCTTTATCCTTTATATGTTTTTCCAATAGTACCTTTTCAATCGGTCTATCCCGTGCCAGCCCCTTTCCTTCCTGTCTGATCTTTGTTTTTTCCTCACGTTCTATCTCCCGGACTGGCTTTTCTCTTGCCTGATATTTATGTTCCTGCATTGTGTATCACTTCCTTTTTCTCTGCTTTATCCTAAGCGCCTTTTCCTGCGTGTTTTTCCAAATCCGAAGGTCTGGTTGTCATAAGCGAATATAAGCGCAGATTATGATTAAAACGGTCTTTAAAAGGAATGATGACATTTCCATAAAAAATCAATCCTTCTCCTTCCCCGCTATTTGTCACATAGGAAAGCTGATGCGGAGAAATGTTCAGTTGCTTTGCTAAAATCTGTCTATCTCCCGCCGCCTGATTCAGCATATAAATGAAATCAGAGTTTTCAAAAATATTCTCAATTTCACGGCTGGCAAGGAGATCTTTAATGTTCTGCGTAATTCCTGTTGGTATCTGTTTGTGATTAACAGACAGTTTTTTATCTGTCCCTCCGGAGTTTTCACTCATTTTCATCGGAATGTCCTTTCATTCCCGGCATAGCATATCTTTTTGTCCTGTGTTTTTACACAAGCCGAAACGACAGCGGAGCCTCGTGGAGCCATTATATTCCCAAACATCACAGATTGGGGTTCAGGCTCTATGCGTTGCGTGTGTTTCAAATATTATTCTGAAACTTCCACTCGGATTAGGGTTGCAACCCCCTTCCCGTTTTCTTCTCCACTTATACTCTTAATTGTTTCCTTCGGCTTCAATTAAGACGGCATACACAATACTCCTTTGCAATATTTTAAGTATTGTATTTTGTTTACCTCCCCATTTACGGAATCGCTTCCAGATTTCTACGGAATAAGCTGCAGTCTGCTCTTCTTTCAAAAGCAAATGGAACTCATCTATATAGTATCGGGTAGACTTATGGGCTACACGGTTTACGGTCACACGGTTCCACACCTGATCCTGCACAATCAGCATTCCTAACTTCTTTAGCTGCTTTCCCAAATCTTTAATATCAAAACATACAATGCGATTATTCAGTTCCACGTTCGTATGATGATTGAATACATTCAGGGAGCCATTGACATAAATTTCAAGCGCTGTGGCAATCCTCTGTGCCTGTACTTCTTCCTGTTTTCTCAGGCAGTCATATAAATCTCCAAGTAGCGGCATATTTTCCGGTATTGGATTTTCAAAATACTTCTGATATACCAGTGGCAGACAACGGTCTATCACTGATTTTTCCTCTGCTTCAATTCCATTTCTGGAACCCATAATCAACTCACAAAGAGATAAGATAAAATCACTCTTAAATCCAAGAGGATTGTCATCATCTGAATAATCCAGATTGATGTCCATCGGATTGATATAATCGTGACTTGTCGGGGAAATATGAATTACCTGTCCCCCCAGTGCATGTACCAGCGGATAATATTCTCCTTCCGGATCTCCGATAATAATATCGTCCTGTGTTGCAAAAAACACATTGGCAATCTCTCTCTTTGCCGCAAAAGATTTTCCTGAATTATGTACCACTACGCCACAGGATAAAAGAAAATTCTGATAACCTTCTACGGAAATATCATAAACAGGAACCGCTTCTTCTAAACTCAGGAAACGGACTGCCTTCACTTCATGTTCCGGTATAAACTTTGCCCCTACTTTCAAGTTACAGGCTTCCACATATCCTGCCGACTGCGTAAGAAACCAGTGATCTGGAGTACAGCGTACGGTTTCTCCATTTTCCAGTTCTACCTCTACCAATTCTGTAACCTCTTTCGTGCAGCGCACATCATACCCTCTGGCTTTTACAAGCTCCTGCTTCTGGAAATCAAAACTATTGACAAAAACTTCCTCTTTCTCTGCAAACAATTCTAAAAAGCTGACTTTTCTTCCATCTGGTAACAGCAGTTTTGTTTCCCCGGTAAAGCACCCCGGCGTACCAAGAATCAGACCATTTGGATTTTTCAGTTTCTTTCTGTCTACCATAATCATGTTATTGGATAACGCATTTAAGCCATAATATAGGGATTCTCCTCCCATAAATAACTCCTGCGTGGTAAAAGGCACAAAAATAGCAGTAGATGTGGTAGTCAATGCCCGTTTAATCGGAATCATATTCATTCCCAACGGAACACTGCTCATCAATCCCTGCTCCTGCATATAATCCAAACGCCGTAAAGAACAATTATATTTCTGTGCAATCCCGGCAGTCTGGAATACTGCATTATCCAATTCCTGCTTTGTTTTCGCTGTATTCAGGAAAAGAACTGTCACTAAAAACATTCTTTCATTTCTGGACTGTAAATCTTCCAACAGCCTCTTGGCTTCTCCTCCGTATGTATTTAAGTCAGAAGGTATGATGTCCATGTCATACCCTGCACGTACTGCTTTTTTCTGTTCCTCAATTTTCATACGGTTAATATCTGTCACCTTATTTTTTACCAATTTAATGGCTTTCATCTGATCTATGGACTGGATATGAAGATTCACGATTAGGTTTCTGTTCATATCCAAAAATTCTGCCAGCATTTTATCTGTCAACTCCGGCGCTAAAATCTGAAGATAAGACGCTGCACCTATGGTATTTCCCATCTGAAAGGTTTTCCCTTCTTTAAAAACAAAACTTGTAGGCGCTACAAAATCCTTTGTTCCCATGCCGGAACGTAATATCCTGTCATAAGAAAACTGAAATGGCACTTTCTCTTCCGGATTAAAAGTTTCATAGAGGATTTGCAGCCTCTCTTCTCCATTCAATGGATATGCAGACACACCAAGAACCTTAAAATTATTTAAAATATCGGCTTCAATACGCTCCAGTTTTGGTTTTGCCTCCCGGATATTCTCTGCTTCAATTCCGAAAGTAATATACTTTGTCCGTACCAGACCATTATTCCCTTTTGCAAGCTGATCCCTTAACATTTGTGCATACTCCATACGCACATCATCAAAAGCATCATTCTGCGGCTGAATTTGTATTACGGATTCAAATTCCTTCATATTACTGTGATGATTGATAAAGGAAATCTGAAAATGTATGGTGCTGTCAAAATAATTTAAGAAATCACACCAGTTTTCAAAAATAGCATTCTTATCTTCATTCTGGGCAAGCTGGTAGTTAATATCATAAAAACGGATTGTTTTGGAATAATACTTTTCCTGAACCCTGCAAATTCCGTCTTTTGCCATCTCTCTGTATGGAATGGAGTTCTGTGCTGATATGTTCCGTTCCTGTTTTCTTTTCACATTGGTACATCTCACCTTTCCGGTAGAAGATTTCTGTTCTGAATAAGAATGCTTCTTTTCTATTCTCTTATTCGGTGTAGGTTTCCTATCCTTTCTCTGCAATCCACTTTTTCTACTTCCTTTTTTTCTCCTCTTTTCCTCACGGGCAGCTCTTTTTGCTTCCTTTTTCCTACGGATTTTATCTGCCCTTTCCTGTTCTTTTTCTAATTTTACTGCCAGTTTTTCTGTACGCCTCATGGCTTTTTTCTCACTTCTTGTAAGTTTTACAGGTTTTCTCTTATCCATTCTGTCTACCATCAGGCTTCCCTCCTTTTTTCTTTCTCTCCGTCTGCAAATTTTCCTCCTTCTCATAAAAATTTTCTATTTCGTATTTGCGGACTGCCGGACGTTGCAGTTTCACTTGAATAATATGGAACAAAATCTTTTCCAGTGGCATTCCATCTTTCTCGTACATTGCAAATAAAAAAGCTGGAACCATAAGAATGACCATACCTGTTGCTGCGTTACTCGTCCCAATCCAGTCTTTCGTTAAAAAATAAAACGGTAATCCCATTGCCGCCGCAATCGAAAGGCAAAGAAGCTGCCTTTTTGTCAAATTCAAGACCACTTTATTTTTTACCTTTGTCAAATCCTTTGGTACGGATACAAATGCCATCTTTTTTCCGACCAGAGTGAAAATGGCTGTCACAGGTTCAGCAAATCTCCCATCTTCTTCTCTGATGTTTCCTTTCTTTTATTTTCCTGTAATATTTCTGTTCCCAAAGAACAGGCAACTTCATTTCCCCACACGTCCCATCCCGGTGTTTCTCTACGTGCAAACAGTTCAATACGTGGTACATCTCCCATTAACTGCTCAATCCTTCTTCTTGCCTCCTCTGGTTTCTTACTATGTTCCTCAATATGGCTTACAATAACCTGATGCACACGTTTGGAATAACGTTTTGGACTTCCTTTTGTTGCAAGAATACAAATCTCTGCATTGGCTCTTGTCCAGTACCCCATACCCCAAAACAAAGAATCTGCTTTTTTATTCTGTTTGATCCACACAAATGCTACACTTTTATAGGTAAATCCCCACGCATCAATTACTTTCCATATTTCTTTTAGAAGCGGAAATGTAACCCATAAAAACAATGCACAATTTTCATCTGCCAATTTTTTTACTGGCAAATCTGCTATTTCTTCTATGCTCATAGTTGGGTAATGGCTTTCCGCTGATCGCCCGTTTCCTTTTTTACTCCAAACCCGATATGCCCACGGGGGATCTGCATAAATCACTTGATATTTTCCCATTCTCATTCCCCCTTTAATGTGCGTTAAAAATTGATTTGCTTAAATTTGCTGTTTTCATCAGACTAAAACATAAAATTACGGTATATGCTGCCACTCCGAACAATGCAGAGTGCATGTTATCTGAAATTTCAATGGTCGCAATCAGCACTGCATAAATACCGACACACACCATCATAAAAAATCCCTGAAATCCAAGGGCAAACAGCCCACGGAAATAATTGTTTCCAATCTGTCCCCATTCCCGATTTGACATCGTGGAAAATGGAATTGGTGCAACCGAGGTATAAAGATAAATTTCTATCATTCTTCCATATAGAATTACCGTAATTAGTACAGACATGATTTTCATACACAAACTGACCAGCATGGTTTCCAATGCCAATATCACAAGTTCCCCGATTTCCATAGATTCCATTGCTGTTTTCATTTGCTCCAGCATCGTGTCTACATTGATTGCCGTATCCGACTCAATGACACCTCCTGCAGCATTGACGATGTGTTGCCCTACGTCAAAAACCGCCATCGTAATGTCAAACGTATGGCTGACCAGATACACAGCTACCCACATTTTAAAAAAATATTTAAAGAACATCCATGTATCAACCTCGTGCATGTTATTCTTTTCTGTAAACATGGAAATCAGTTCATAACAAAGTACAAATGTGATAATCATGCCTGCAATCGGCACAATGACAGAATCGGACAAATTCTGTATCAGGCTGAAAATACTTCCATTCCAGCCTTGTGGTGTCTGTCCAACCTGAGCCGCAATCTCTCCTGTTTTCTCATTAACGTCTGTAAACATTGTGGTCAGGTTGGATTCCACCATTCCCGTCAGAAGTCCCCTCATCCACTCCTCGATTGCTTCAAAAATGTCATCGAACATGGGCGGTTCTCCTTTCGTTTATTTAAAATAATCCACTCAAAAGAGGAATAAGCTGTGTACCAATCAAAACGACGCCTCCGCCAGCCATAAGCTGTTTAATGCCCTGTGATTTTGCACCCGGATTATCATTTCCATATCCCTCTAAAAGGTTGATTACACCCCATACCGCCAGACCGGCTCCGATTGCCACCACAAGCGTCTGTAAAATATCTACCGCTGAGCTAAAAAAATCCATAATTCACTTGAAACAGATAAAAGTTGTTTTTGCACAAATAAAAAACTGCTGAATTTTCATCAACAGTCTGCCCTTTCCCTTTTATCCGTTTTATCCTTTCTTAAATTTTAATTGTGCTGCGGGCATATTCCCTTATGGTTCTGCCCTTATATCGTGGTGGCTGTGTTTCCTCTTTTTGAACAGCCTCCACCTCTTTAAAAAATTTGCAATAAACACTCCTTCCTACTTTACGCCATCATGTCGCAAAGTTTTATCCAATAAAAAAGAGCAATGTACTTATACCTGCTCCGAAGTTTCTGTATCCATCTGTTTTCCCTCTACTTCAAACAATTCAAACTCCTCTTTTTTTCGGATTTCAAATTGATGTTTTAAATAGGCTTCCACATCAAAAGTATTTTTTTTATCATAATCTGATAATTCCCGGTATCTGCTATGCTTCGTAATATCAAACTTATTACTGTAAAAAGGACGCACTCCTCGAAGCTGAAGAATACATTTATCTCCGTCCATAACAGCCAATTCGTCCCGACTCATCAGCTCTTTTCCAGTCTTCTGATAATTCAATCCATAGGATCGGCTTTGTCCACGGGTATCGGAAGTATTATAAAAGTCTATGGTTTCCTTTCCTAATGTTTCTGATATTTCCTTTAAAGTGCTTCCTTCTTTTCCTCCTAAAAATAACATGGTATCGCAATTCCCCAAAATGGTTTCTGCGGCATCTTTATAAATCGTTTTTAACTGGCTCTGGGATTGCAAGATAATCGAAGCAGAAATTTCCCTGCTTCGTATAGTCGCAATCAACTTATCAAATTTCGGAATTTGCCCGATATTGGCAAACTCATCTAATAACAATCTCACATGGTAAGGTAAACGCCCTCCATGCACATCATCTGCTCTGTCACACAACAAATTGAAAAGCTGCGTATACATGATTGCCACAAGGAAATTAAACGTATCGTCCGTATCAGAAATAATAACAAACATTGCAGTTCTCTGATCTCCCAGCATATCTAATTCCAGCTCATCATAAGAAGTCAGCTCCCGCAATTCTGCAATATCAAACGGTGCCAGCCTTGCCCCACAGGAAATCAAAATAGATTTCGCAGTCTTTCCGGCAGCCAGTTTATATTTCTTGTATTGTCTGACTGCAAAATGTTCCGGTTTTTCCTTTTCCAGTTCCTCAAACAGTTCATCAACTGCATTTTTAAATTCTTCATCATCTTCCCTTGCCTCAGAAGCATTGATAAATTCCAAAAGTGTGGAAAAGTTCTGTTCTTCTTCCGGTGCTTCGTAATAGATATACCCAATTAAAGCACAATACAGCAATCGTTCCGCTTTAATCCAGAAATCTTCTCCTGATTTTTCCCCATCACCTTTTGTATTGGCAATGATCGTATTGACCAGTTTCAAAATATCTTTTTCACTGCGTATGTAACGAAACGGGTTATAGTGCATACTCTTTTTGAAGTTGATTGTATTTAAAACCTTAATCTTATAAGGTTCATAGATTACCTTCCCATTCTTATCCAGTACCGGCTTTCCGTCTTTTATTTTGTGTGTCCCTTTTTGCAGCATCTTTCCGCATTCTACTAAAATAGTCCCTTTCGGATCAGTCACTACATAACTGACATTTGGTGTCATCTGCATTAAATTAGGTTTCACATAAAATCTCGTCTTACCTGAACCGGAGCCACCAATAATCATAACATTTTTATTTCTGGCATACTTCGGTTTTTTCGGGCGGCTGTTCATGGTAAGCCTTTCCGTTTGCGTAAGAATGATATTGTTTTCAAATGCAGAGTCCATAAAAGGTGCAATATCCTTTGCTGTCCCCCAACGGGCAGAACCATATTCCACTCCCTGACGGAATTTCTTTGCATTCTTACCTTTCACATAGACAATCCCTTTTAATAAAACTGCACCTGTAAATCCCACTCCTATATCAGAAAACCGCAAACTCGGCAAAATATTCTCAAATGCCAACGATACATTCAATGTCAAAACACTCAGACGTTCCAGTAAAGAATTTCCCTGGCAATACTGATAAAGCCATGCCAATTTATTCACTATATAAAATACAAGTACATAGGGCAGGTTTGTCAGAAACAATCTCTTTATGTCTACCTCTGGCAACCTTCCTATAACATTCTGCCACAGCTTTTCCCATACTTTTTTGAACTGCTTTTCTTTTTTCTGTTCTTTCTTTTTCATCGTGCAGCATCTCTCTCCTTACTCTTTGTCTTCTGTCTTTCTCGGTGCTGTGCCTGACGTTCCTTTACCTGAGAGAGTTTTTTCCGTATGGATACTTTTTTGCTTTGCTTCATACTCCAGCCTGTATATTCCTTAAATGCTGCGGTCATAGAATCTACATCTCTTGCTTTAAAAAACACATAATAACGGGGCGGTTCTGAAGAGCGGTCTTTTTTCAGACAATAGTCAACATTGTATTTTCTGGCATACTTTTCAAAGGATTTAATATTTCCGTCTGTAATCTCAATGTTGGAAAGTTCACAGTTCTGCTCCTTGAGTTTCTCCATGCTTTGTTTTCCTTTATAAACTGCCAAATTTTTTTCTTCCTTAGATACCCCTTTCTTTTGCTTCCTCTGGGATTTCTGCTGTTCCAGCTTTGTCAAAGTTTTTAATAATGCACTTTTTAAAATCTGTGCAGAAATTTTTCCTCCACGGATACACAGGGACACAACTTTCTCATTGACTTCGTCCTGCATAGGCTGTTTCTTCCTTTCCTGATTTCTTCTTTCTCATGTCCTGTAATATTTTCTGCAAACAGTATCCAATACAAGGAGAATGTTTTCCATAAGGGCAACCCACACATTGTCCTGCTTTTTTCGTATCTTTCTCTGGCTGTTTTGGGAGAAGATAATAGCACTGTTTTCTGGTGCAGCCATTTTTTCGTCTGCTCCAAAAATAGCAGTCCTCACACACCAAAGGTTTGTCCTCTGCGTATTTTCTCTTATCCGCTTTCTCCATTTTCCTGATCCTTCCTTTTCTTTTGCAGCATTTCTTCCATCTGGCGATCCGCCTGACCACCTACACGGACACAACAATATAAGCCAAATGTCAAAATAACAGCAACTCCAAAAATTATTTTTCCTACCATGTTTTCTGCTCCTTTAAAAAGAGGCAGCCACAGATTTTCCGTGACCGCCTTTCCAGTTATGGGAATCTCCCATGTTATTTTTTCCTTTTCTTAATCCAGTAATAAGAAGAACCTGCCAGTAACACTGCCATTGCAGATAACAGCACCCACAATTCTACATGGCTGGTATCCCCTGTTTTTGGGGCATTTCCTGTCGGTTTTGATTCCTGTGGCTGTTCCACATTTTCAGAAGGCTTCCTTTCGTCTTTCATCACAACCTTCTGGATTTCCCCGGTATCTTTTACTTCAAAGATAATATCCTCTGCTACCAGATACCCGTCTGGTGCAGACACTTCATGAAGCGTATACTTTCCAATCGGAAGCATCTCGATATAGTGAGGTTTCTCACCAGACGTCCAGCTTTCTACTTCATTGCCTTCCTGATCCAAAATCGTTAATTTTGCGCCGGGAAGTTCTTTTCCTGAAATGTCCGTTTTAGAAATTTCGACTTTCGTAATATCATCTTTCATCTCCACTTTCTGGACTTCTCCTGTATCTGCTACGGTAAAAGAAATACTTTCTGCTGTTACATAACCATCTGCCGGAAGTGTTTCTTCCAACACATAAGTATGCCCTGCCACCAGTTCTTTGATAACATGTGGTTCTTTTGCAGAAATCCATTCGTCAATGACCTTTCCCTGCTCATCTTTTACCTGAAGTTTCGCACCTTCTACTTCTTTCCCGTCTGTCAGGGACGTTTTTGTAAATTCTACCACTGTCGGTACATTCTCAAAAGTAAACTCATAAGATACACACGCTTCCTGACTGTTTTTCGGATCAAAAGTAAATTCTTTTCTCTCTCCTGTCATAGAAAAGCCCGGTGCCGGAGCTGTTTCTTTGATATAATAAGTATATCCCACTGGTAAATCTGCCTCGAGACGCAGCATTCCCTGTGCATTTGTTGCCTGTTCCTCAATGACGGTATCTGCCTTCATGATTACGTTTCCCTGTGCATTTTTTATATCTTCCTTGACACAGAGGGCAAATACTGCACCCTGAAGCATACGGTCTGCATCTTTTTCTTTCTTCCACACAATTACTTCCGCTTTCTGGCGTTTATTCTGCCAGTCTGTGGAATATGTAATTTCTGCTGTTTCCTGATCACGATATAGCAAATCAATTTCTCTGGCTTCTTTATCCAACACAAATCCATGTGCTGTTTCTTTCTCCTTTACATAATATTTTCCAAGTGGCAAACCGGAAATTCTTGCAACACCTGCGTGATCTGTGGTAATCTCCGCTACCAATTCATCTTTTTTATAATAATCCTTGCTTTCCCCATCTGCCGCCGGAATATCTTCCCTCGCATACACTGCAAAAGTAACTTCTTTCAATGAGCCTGACAGGTATTCAAATACATGGGAAATCCAGCCTCCAATCTGCTCAAAGACTGATACCTTTTCTAAAAATTCACCTTTTTTGTTAATCAGAATACTTCCCGTCGGCACATCATCTTTCATTTCCACTTTCTGAATTTCCTCCGTGTCTTTCACAGTAAAGGAAACTTCCTCTCCCCTCAGATAACCATACGGGGCAGTTTCCTCTCTTAAAGTATACGTTTCTCCAACTTTTAGTCCACGAATGACATGTGCTTCTCCTTTGACCGATTTCCAACTGTCTACAATTTCTCCATCTTTATCAAGTACCATAAGGGTTGCCCCGGAAAGTTCGACTCCTGTTGCAGTATCAACTTTAGTAATGGAAACTTTTGTCGGCTGATTTAAAAATTCTGATGTAAGTTCTACCACATCAATCTCTTGTCCCTGATAGGAAAAATCGACATCAAGCACTTGTTCCGAAGATACATAGCCCACTGGTGCTTCCAGTTCTTTCACATAATATTTTCCAAATGGCAGATCAAAAGAAAATGTTGCCTTTCCATCTTCCCCTGTTTCAGCTTTCCCAATCAGTGTATCCGCTTTTACTAAAGTCTGATTTCCTACCTGAATATCTTCTTTCGCATACAATCCAAAGACTGCACCTTTTATTTCTTTTTTTGTTTCTGCATCTCGCTTTACTACGGAAATTTTTGCTTTCTGACGTTCATTTTTTAACAGGACTTCCTGCTCAATTACAGGAGTTTTCTGATCTTCATATTTGAATGTCACTTTCTGCGGCTCTGGATTTTTCACAAATCCTTCGGGTGCTGTGATCTCTACCAGCTCATACGTTCCAAGTGGTAAATCTGACACACTTGCTTTTCCTTCTTGATCTGTTGTAAGGGTAGCAACTTTCGTCCCCTCTGCGTACTCCAATATGCGGTTTCCCTGCTCGTCCTTCTGAGCATCTGCAGTATAAATATCCTCTGCCGCATACAAATCAAAGACTGCACCGGAAAGATTGATTTCCTGATAAGAAAAGTCTTTATCAAAATCTTCTAAGATTTCTCCCTTTTTTACAATCTGCAATTCGCCTTTTACCGGGTGATTTTCATATACCACTTCAATAATGACATCTCCTGAAATACTGTCCATCTGATATGCTGTATCAGAAGCTACGGAAACCTCATAATAATTTTCATTCAAAGTATAACCGTCTGGTGCTGTGACTTCCTCAATACGGTAATGTCCTGCATCCAAATTCTGAGGAAGAATTAAGTACCCAGTTTCATCTGTAAAATAAGACTTATGCACTACCGTTGTAGGATAGGTGGTAACCTGCTCCACATATTTTTTTCTGTCCAAATCATATACCTTAAACTCCGTCCCCTTTTTGAGTACAGGCTTTTTACTTTCATCGTCCTTTTTTACGATTTTTAACTTTGCCTCAAACTCTTTATCCAGAAGAACTCTCCAGATCTGTGGTGTATCCGGCTTATGCTCTGTAATACGGACAATAAAGTCTTTTACAGGTTTATAGTTTGGCGGTGTTGTTGTTTCCCTGACCACATACGTTCCATACGGGAGTGGGATACTGCAAGCATACCCTCTTTCATCTGTAAATAACTCTGTTGCTCCATTCTCTCCAATCACCACGGGAGTTGCAGAAGCAAAATCATAGCTTCCATCTTCTTTTTTCTTTAAAGAAGATTCCAAATATGCCTGAAAACCTGCTCCTTTTAAGAGTTCTGCGTCTGTATTTCCATTATTTCCGGCTTTAATTAACTGAAACGGCTGTTTTTTCACCTGTTCCTTTACATTGCAAACTCTCTTTACAATGGCAACCGTATCGCCTTCATCATCGCATACCACATCATGCTCCGTTTCATCTAACAGATAACCCGCCGGAGGCGTAATCTCCTTGATGTAATAACATCCTAAATATAAATCCTTTACTTCTGCTTTGCCTGTATCATCAGTTTTTAAAGTCGCTACCTGTTCGTCCTTCTGATATAAGACTCCGGTTTTCCCATCTGGATGCACGATATTTTCACGGGCATACAGTCCATACACCGCTCCTTTTAAAGACGCATCTCCCTGTGGTGTTTTTCCTGTTTCAGCGTCTTCTTTTTCCAAAATAATTTCTGCCTTTACCCTCTCATTTTGAAACGTATGAGAAAAAGAACATTGTTCTTCTCCCTCTACATACTGAAAATGAAAAGAAAACTTCTCGGTTTCATTTTTTACATACTGAGCAGGCGCCTGCAATTCTTTGATATAATAAGAATATCCAATAGGAAGGTCTGCCTGATAACTGGCTGTTCCATTTTCTCCCGTTGTAACTTTCTCAATCAAAGTATCTTTTTTCACCAGCAGATTTCCAGCCTTTCCATATATATCTTCTGCCGTATATAACCCATAAATACCACCCGCCAGTGGATTTTTCGTGTCCTGATCCTCTTTTCTCACGGACACGCTTGCTTTCTGCCTATCGTTTACAAATGTTATGGTTTTAAAAACAACTTCCTCATTCTGCCCTGCATAGGATAACGTAACTGTCTGGGATTCTCCCTTGCATACGAAATTTTTAGGTGCTTTTACTTCCACCACTTTATAAGTACCAAGAGGAAGCTCCGAAAGTGTTCCCCTTCCATCTTCTCCTGTTTTTAGTCCTTTTTTCACCACAGCACCTTTTTTATAAGCAACTGTTCCATCTGCTCGGACAATCTCTTTTTCTGCATATACATCATATACAGCACCTTTTTGTTTCTCTTTTGTATAGGAAAAGGTTACACCTTCTTCCGTAACGTCTGCTCCCGTCAGAACTTCTCCCTCTTTATAAACAGTTAAGGAAGCAAGCTGTTCCTGATCCGCAACTTCTATCTGTACCGTCTTTCCTACTTCCAATTTCACACCATAAGATTTTGTGTCTAACACATATCCCTGCGGTGCAGAGATTTCTTTTAAGTAAACGGTATCCTGTGTCTTTTCTATGGTAACTCTGGAAACACCATTTTTATCTGTTGCAGGCATTTCCACAATCAAATCTGTACAATCTTTATCACGGTATACACCATATACCGCTCCTTCCATTTTTTTCTGGCTGCTCTGATCTTTTTTTATAAGTTCTATCTTTGCATTTTTCAGCCACTCTACGGAAAACTCAACATACTGTTCCTGTTCTACTCCTTCTCCGAATACAAATGCCAAGTCCTGCACACTGTCATTTGTTGCCAGCTTATATGCGGAATAATCTTTTGTAATACTTCCCTGCATAGTCGCTGACCAAGAACCTTCCACATCTTCCGTTTGTGTAAGCGGCGCACTCAAATAAAACTTCGTTCCACCCGAAAGTGTTACCTTTGCTCCGGCAGAGCTGTTTTTTCCAGTTGTAAGATTATGAAACACAACCCCTTTCGGAAGCTGCATGATAATGGACTGCAAGGAATCTGCAGTAAATGTAATATCCTCTGTCCGCTGTTCCTGCCCTTCCTGATACGCTTTCACATGATTTTTAGAAAAAGACATGGAAACCTCTGGAATTTCCGGTTTTCCTACACAATAATTGTAAACTTCCATTGCCAAAGATTTTGCTGTTTCATTTGCTCCGTAAAAAGCATCCGCACTTCCGTAAGCATAAGCTGCAGCTATATGCGTAAGAATAAACTGCTTTCCCTCTGAAAAATCACTGTGGTATTTTGCAAAATAGCTTTCTTTTCCTGCCGCTTCTGTCCCATAATAGCAGACCTTTGCAAGTGCCTGATTGTCCTCAATTTTTGTAATGGTATAAGTACCTGTTCCCGGTCCCGGTAAAGACGGCTGGATACAATAAGCGGTGGCATGGACATTCCCATAAGAAATAAAATAAGGCTCTGTCACATAAGTACCCAGATCATAATCCTGATAACGATATAACGGACCTTTTGTGATTGTAACTGTCTGTGTTGCCCTTGCTGCCTGACCAGAAGAATTTGCTACAAAAGTAACCGTTTCTCCTTCTTTCATCTGAAAAAGATCAATCTCCTGTTCCTCTGCCTGTGACAGCACATCATAAAGCCCTAACCCGGATTCTTCATCATAAGTATCCTGTTCTTTTGTTTTCTCAAGTGCCTGTGAAAATTCATCTTCTGTTAAAATCTGTTCCTCTTTTTGTGACGCATCTTCTTCCTCTTCTGAATTTTTCTCCTGTTTTCCATGCTCTTTTGACAGTGACGGATTTTCTTTTTCTTTATGCTCGGCAACTGTGATATTTCTAATCACATGGTAGTTCGGCGCTTCCCGAACCGGCTCTACAAAATACACTGCCTGATAAATGTCCGCACGGTCTGTATGAAAATCCTGCCCCTTCTGATTTTTCGCTTCATAAAATGTCACCTTTACTTGGTCAGAATGAAACTTCATGCCGGAAAAATCTGTCTTTATATCAAAGTCACTGCCTTTTTCCACTTCATAATCCTGCACAGTTACAATCTCATCTTCCTGAAGCTGAGCTTTTACCTGTTCCAGCGCAGGGTATTTCATTTCATAAGATTTTGGATTTGTTTCTCCTGCATACGCTGTCATCGGCTGTACAACAGAGGTTAAGATTGTAAGTGCCGAAAGTACGCCTGAGAAAATTCTTTTTACTGTTTTTTTCATACTTTTCTCTGCCTCTTTTCTATATTTTACTGATACTATGTATTTTATTTCTTTTTTCCAACTCACTCCCTTCTCTAAGTCCTGCCTGTTCTCTTTCCAAATCCGTTCCTACTCCAAATTTCCTTTCGCAGCGTTTTCTCTGATAAGGCAGGCAGAATGCCCACTCAATATCAGGTATCACTTTGGACAGGCAATTCAATTTTCAAGGTACAAAAAAGGGATTTTTTTAAGATTTGTGTTACCCCTTCACTAATCGCATATTAGAAAGGGGATTTTTTAACCATTCGAGAAAATTTTTATATCTTACTATTTAACACATACAGAGTTGCATAAAAAAACGATTGAGTGTAGCTCTTCAAAAATAAAATTTACACTCAATCGTTTTAATTACTTTATTTATAGATATTTGAAAATTTTTAATTATTTTCGTTCATAACTTCTTTTATTTGATTTCCACTTACATAAGTAAGTTTGTTGTGATCAACCATGTTTTCTTTGCACAATTTAAAAATAATATTATCAACACTAGAGTGTTTATACATAATTGCCAAGATTACTATACCCAAAATTAGCAATATAAAAAATACAAAAACTACTGACGCAATAATCTTTGTTATATTATGAGTTTGAGTACCATATAACATACTTATAATAGAAAAATCTAAAGATATCAATGCTAACATACTATCAGCATACTTTTTAAGCAATTCTATTCGTAATTCATTTAAGCATAATTTCTGTTCTTCTTCTACTGCTTTTTGTAATTTAATTTTCATTTTTTGCTCTCCAAAATATTTATTTTCAATAATTATAAGAGTAATTGTACTCAAAATTGAAGCAGCAATTTCTTGTACATAAATTGTAAAAATTAAATAAATAAGTAATATCACCGTTATTCCTACGTGTCCAATCGTTATATTAGTCTTCATTTTCGAATTGTTCCGTCTCTGATAAACATTTACTTCCACATTTAACATTTGATTGATTTTTTTATCATATTTCCGATACATTTCTTTTTTAGAAAGCATCAAACATGGTATCAGTAAAACAGCAACTGCCATAAATGGAATAGCTAGTCCTAAATCTTCCCACTTGTATTCTAAAATAAATAAACCTACTAATTCAAAAGCGGCAACCAGCCAGCTTGCCAAAACTCTATCTATTTTCAAATACCATTTCTTTTCTTTTAGAATTTCTATTCTTTCAGTTCCATATATTATCCATGAAAACACATACATCATAGATATTACACTAGAAAAAATAAAACACTCCAGAGGATTTTCTTGAATATCATTTAACGAATACACAGAAAATATACTAATTATTAAGCTTAAACCAAATAAAGCAATAGAAACTGGAATCGCTTTTTCACCTTTTATCTCTTGCTTAGAGCGTTCCCAATCAAACTTTAATAACAAAAAAAGATAGTGTATTAGATTTTCCTTTGACTTATTAAAACTAGACGTATTATGTTCATTCACTGCTTTTTTTATTATGTCCATTTCTCTCCATATATGCTCATCTTGAAAAAAATCAAGATTATTCTTTTCATACTTACCATCTGGACAATAACCATACGCATTTAAGTGTTTTCCCAAATCCGTCAAACATTTTTCTATTGTTTGAAAGTCTGCTATCCTTATTTCTGAAATTATCTCTTTTATTTCTTTTCTCCATTTTGCTCGTTCTTCTGTAATATATTGCAATTTATTATTCTTTTCACCCTGAAAATATTGTATTACTGCAACTATGACTGCCGACGATAATAAAACTTCAATCAATGACATATTTCTCTCCTGTACAAATTTAAAATTTTTATTTTATTATAGTCTATAATTCAAGTCTATGAAAGAGAATAATCATATTTTTTAAAAAGCACCGCCTACAATTCCTAAATCATGCAGAATAGAACGCAGTTCTGACAAAATACGTTTTCTTCGATTATAAATAGTCTTCCGGCTACACCCCATAATTTGAGCTGTATCTTTAATTGTCACTTCTTCAAAAAATAGCAAATAAATCAAACGGGCATCTTCCTTTGCTAACTGGGCTATTCCTTCCCGTACTTTTGCTTCATACAACTTACAAAGTACCGTTTCCTCTGTACCATATTTTTCTTCTTCCAAATCTCCATATCCATTCAGTGCCTCTAAACTACACACCCCTTGTTTCTTTTGCCTTTCCATCTGGTATCTTTCTTTTCGTCTGGACTGATACCATTCTAAATATACTTCTCTGGTCACTTCAATCAGAGAACCGTCTGGCATTCTCAATACATAGCTTTTTCTCTCTTTTGGCTTTTTCCCTCGCATTCAGTTTTTCCTCCTCTTATACAGCCTCTTTCCATTCCATACATTTTTTACGAAGCCGATTGATTGCTCTTGTCAGGATTTTCGATACGGCGGCATGAGAAACACCGAGTTTTTCTGCAATTTCACTTTGAGATTTCTGTTCCCAAAAATATTGTACAATCACTTCTTTCTGCCGATCTGTCAGCAGTCCAAGTAATTCCCGCATCGTTTCTTTCCTTATCGTTGTTTCCAAAACAGTTGTTTCTAAAGAACTTAAAACTCCCCATTCTTCTGAAACTGCACTATAAGAAATACTCTTTCTTTGTTGCCTTGCTTCCAGATTTCGATTGATACGATCCTCACCTTCTAAAATCAAACGAAGATACCAAGCCTCTTTTTCAAACCATTGCTCTGAAATTTCACTTTCTTCCATCTCATAGCTATAATCCTGACAAGCACAAACAGGAAAGACCGTTGCGAGACCAGCTATTTCATAAAGGGCATACCCATTTTGATAAACTGAGATTGTTGCATTCGTAGCAATTCTTTTTGACATCAATATTGTGCCATGTGTTTTTAAATACTTTGCAGTTGGGTAATTTTCTTCCGGAACTGGAACAGACATGAAATGTTTTAACTCTGCTAACGTAAGCATATCCTAACCACCTTTCAACGGGCAGCCAGAAATACCAGCTTAAACGTATGTTAAGGCAATAGAAAGCAGCCCCAGGCATACCCGTTTTTTTTAACGGGACTGGAACCTTCCATAATCCTCTTCTTCTCCACGTTTCTTACTAACTGGATTTCTTATGCTTAGTGTAACAGCTTATCCTATTATTTTCCTCAACGGGTATGTGGAACCTGACCACTCCTATCCGTAGAAATTTTTAATCGGTTGTTCTCCATACTTTCAATTAAGGCGTTCATGGTATGTTTTAAAATCTCCTGCTCATTCTCCTTTAATGCCTGTACTCGACAGGAAAATGCAGATACCCATATATTTATTTCATTTCCATCTGTACTTACCCCAAGCAGCACATTGGCGTCTACCCCAAGAGCCTTTACAATTCTTTGTAAAATCCCCACTGACATTGCCATCTGTCCCCCTTCGATACGACTGATCGTATTGGTGCTGACACCGGATTTCTCAGCAAGAATTTCCTGTGAAAATCCCCTTTCCTTCCGATACTCCCGAATACGATTTCCCAACATAATCAACTCCTGCGATACTGCCCGGTTACCCAAAGTAGTCCCTCCTTTCTTTCCAAAAATCTCACCTTGCGCCATGATGTCGTAAAGTTTCAAAACACAAAAAGGCAGCCATTTTCAGGCTGCCGAACATTCTCAACTCTTATCATCTTCTACTATTTTATCAATTTTTTAATTCCTCTATAAAGTTGTAATACCATAAAAACAAGCAATAAAAAAAGTTTCCATACTAATACAACCCCACCTATCATACCTCCAATCAGCATTTGAAACACCAACATGGCAATGGTACTTCCTACATCTCTGTTTCTTGGAACAATCCATATCTGCATCTTACGGATTCCAAAAGGAATCCCTACCAGTATCCATAACTTTAAATAATCACAAGTCCCTGCTTCTACGCAAAATGGATAAAAAATCACTGTCCACAGGAACACCTCTGTCACAAAAATCATACGGCAAAAAATTTCCTGCCTCATTTTCCCCATCCTCCTCCGTATAAATCATGGTTTACTTCTGCCTGATAGTAATGATTGATTGTCAGAATCGAATTATAAAGTGCAGTTAAAAGATAGGACTTAATATTCCCGACTTTCGTTGTATTTTTATTCAGGCAAAGACAAACATACTCAATATGGGCATGTGTCAACTTCATAAACTGGCTTTTTACCAGTGATACTAATTTATCTTCTCCGGCAATCCGGATTTTCCCTTGATCCGGCATAACCATAACTTCTACCATCAGTTCCACTAACTCATCTACTTCTTCTCTTGCATGTGGAGTATCATTCTGGAAACATTCATACGAAATGTTTTCCCGAATTATTTCTCGATATGTATTCCTCTGCTCAACCTCATCTATCGTTTTTTCTTTTTCCGGATAGATAAGATTTGATAGGATATTACTACTCTCTGTTTCATTATTCTCTGTCTTGTTAATATCAGTATTATTAGATTGTGATTTTGGACATTCTTGAATTGTGGTTTTCACAACTCCTGAATTGTGATTTTCATCATTCTTGAATTGTGATTTTGGAAACTCTTGAATTGTGGTTTTCACAACTCTTGAATTGTGATTTTCACAATTCTGGAAGTTTTCTTCTCCAATTTCTTCATTTTCCTGCATTTTTATCTCCATATCTTCTAAAATTTCCTTCTCACCGTTCAAATATGGCTCTTTTCCCAATTCTTCTGTTCCTATGTCTATGGGTTCCACATCTTCTGAATTGTGATTTTCATCATTCTTGAATTGTGATTTTGGACATTCCTGAATTGTGGTTTTCACAACTCCTGAATTGTGATTTTCACAATTCTGCAAATCAGGCATATCCCCATTTTCTTCGTCATTTTTCTGAACCAAGAAATTTTTCACATAAATTACATTTGGTCTGCCAAGTCCCAAACGCTTTTTTTCAATCAATCCAATCCCTTTCTCACTGTCCAATTCTTTCAACAATTTTACCGCTTTTTGCGTTCCGCAATTTAATAATTCTGCAATTTCCTCTACAGTAAAAATAATGTATACCCGTTCTTCTTCGTCCAGCCAATGATTTTTCATGCTGAGGCTCATACGGTCTAATAATAGACCGTAGAGTACCTTTGCTTCACAAGAAAGCTCTTTAAAGCATTCTGCAGTGAACAGAATTTTGGGAACACGGTAAAAACTGTACTGCTCTGCCTCCATTCCCCTATAATAATCAAATTGTATTTTCTCCATGCTCCAATTCCTCCTCTCTGCCATTTTTCCATTGTTCCAGCAAGGTATAAATTACATTCTCTATCTCTTGTTTTGTATACGCAGGTGGAAAGTAACTGCTGATTTTCTTCGCTGAAATCGTTACCCCATTCCCGCTATTTTTCTTTTTTAATAGCAGTCCATATATGGCATTTCCGTCCAGTTTTTTCTCTTCACTAAACATCTTGATTGCTTCTGCCTGTGCCGCTGTTGGAATAATTTCACAATTTCTCACTGCCTCCAAAACAAGCTCCTGTTCTTCCCTTGTAAGATAAGACAGTTTTTCTCCTACAATCATAGGAACTTTCTTCACATCGACAAGATCTAATAGTCCACTGATCAAATTTGCCAGACGAATATATCTCTGAACGGTTCTTCCGCTGTCACCTGCAGTTTCTCCTACCATTTCAGCAGTATATTTTTCCCCTTTACTTCCCTGATGTTTCAACGCCTCATACTTCATTTTATAAGCGAATGCTTTTTCACTTGGCAGAATATCCTCTCTTTGGATATTGGTATCTACCATAATCACCGTTGCAGTATCATCATCTATATCACGAATAATAACAGGCATTTCTTCTAACCCGGCAAGTTCACAGGCTCTCCACCTGCGATGCCCTGCTACTACCTCATATCCGCCATCTGGATAAGGGCGGACAATCCCCGGCATCAAAATCCCGTATTGCTTGACACTCTCTACGGTTTCTTCCATCTTTTCATCGTCCAACACATGGAACGGATGATTTTTAAATGGGTGCAGTAAATCAATCGGAACAGAAGTAACTACTTCACCACTTACTGGTTCTTCCCTACCAAACAGATCATCAAAAGAAGAAAGTTTTACTTTTTCTGCACTCTTATTCCTCATGTGCAAGCACCTCCTCTGTCAAGCAAATGTATCCTTTTGCTACTATCCCTTTCGGATCATGCAGATAAATACTCTTTCCTTCTGCTGTTGTTTCTGCAGCCCGAACAGACAGAGGAATACAATTCTTAAAAATATGTACTCTTGTCCCATATACCTGCCGGATTTGTTCAGCTATATCTCTTGCAAAATTTGTTCTTCGGTCAACCTTTGTAAATAAAATTCCCATGATAGAAAGCTGTGGATTTAATTTTCTGTGTACTCTCCCAATCGTTTTAATCAACTGCTGAAGTCCCTTTACCGGAAGATACGCTGCTTCTACCGGGATCAACACGTAATCAGACGCTACCAGTGCATTGATTGTAATCATTCCCAATGACGGCATACAATCAATCAAAATATAGTCATACTGTGCCTTCACTGTATCAAGATATTGTTTTAATATGATTTCTCTGCTCATCACATTCACCAGCGCAGTTTCTAATCCTGCCAGTTCAATATTTGCCGGAATAAAGGCAATGCCTTCATCATGCCAGATAATCCCCTCATTTGGTTCAACATCTTCATCATTGATTACTTTTTCCATGATTGTTACTAAGGTAACTTCCAACTCGTCCGGCTCCTGTATCCCTAAACTTGCAGCCATACTTCCCTGTGCATCGGCTTCTATTAAAAGAACTCTTTTTCCTTCTCTTGCTAAGCCAATCCCTAAATTGACACAAGTTGTTGTCTTTCCAACTCCACCTTTTTGATTTGCGATTGCGATTACTTTACACATACTTATCTTCCTCCTTTCTTTTCTTCTATCTCTGCATACATACGAAAATATTTTGTAGTTCCTTTATTGGAAAACAGGTCAGATAACTGCAACACCGCTATCTGAGGGTGCTGCTCCAACTTTTCCCGAAACCATCGAATATCTGATTTTGTTCCCTGAACTCTGACTTTTAACATGCTTCTTCTCCTCTAAAAGCAATATTCCGGATAACGAATTTTGATTGCCTCCCAAAAGTATCTCGCATACCCACAGCAAAATAACTCCTCCGGTGTATATCCTGCATACTCCTGTAATTTTCCTTCTTCACTTTCATAGTCATATACGCTTGGCGTCCCGTTACAGTATAAATTAAAAGCCATACGGACAATCCTTACGCTGCCACTGGTCTGCCAGCCTTCTTGAAGGCATTCTGTTTTTACATATCCTGTTCTCAAATCGTAAATACGATCTATATTGACTCTTGTATCTTCACTAATCCCAAGACAATAAATCAGGGCTTTGTGATACACATCTTGACGGCGGCATTTTTTCATATATGTTTGATAAAAGTCTTCGTGTTTCTCATCTTTGAAGATAATTGTGTTTGTAATTTCTTTCTCTGCTCTTAACGCTGTGTTATTCATATTTTTCCCTCCTGATAGCTTTAACTTTTAGGGTGCTTTTAAATATTCCAGTAATTTGTGTAAACTTCGCTGAAGATTGTGGATATATATTTTACTCGATTTGCATGTTGTGTAATACTCAATTTGATGTGATTTTAGACGGTTTTAGACGGTCTTTAATGATATATTGCCCTTTTTCCCTTTGGCAATAAAAAAGCCCTGAAAACCTTATAAACACTTGGAAATAGTGTGTTTACAAGGCTCTCAGAGCCTATAAAACTCTAATTAAATTTCAGATTGAAAACTTTGCTTAATTGCCCATCTGAGCTGCAACTTCTGCTGCAAAGTCTTCCTGTTTCTTTTCGATTCCTT
>OBJQ01000171.1_pt1 | contig 64058 bp, 65 predicted proteins | sample 1519921 | NCBI WGS metagenome assembly OBJQ01 (sample SAMN04209244, study PRJEB22552) | human gut metagenome | biome: gut; material: feces | host: Homo sapiens | place: USA: Oklahoma
TCAAAGAACAGGAAGGAGAGAAAGTAGTTATGTGTACATCATTGGATTTATTTGCGAAAAGGAATAGAAAAGCTGGATTTAATGAAGGAAAGAGTGTTGGGAAAAAAGTAGGATTAGACATTGGAAAAAGGGAAGGAAGAAATGAAGGGAAAAAGACAATGTTAATAGAATTGTTAAAGACAAAGATTGGATATTTATCAAAAGAAACAATTCAATTGATTAGAAGCTGTAATCGAAAAGAGTTAGAACAATTAACAAAGCAATTTGTTATGATAAACAATCAGGAAGATATTTTAGAAATATTGAAAAACTGTTTAAACTGATTTTTAAGATTATCAAAGATTAGGAGAGATAATGATTATGTGTACGTCATTGGATTTATTTGCGAAAAGGAATAGAAAAGCTGGATTTAATGAAGGAAAGAATGTTGGGAAAAAAGTAGGATTAGACATTGGAAAAAGGGAAGGAAAAAAGACAATGTTAATAGAGCTGTTAAAGACAAAGATTGGATATTTATCAAAAGAAACAATTCAATTAATTAGAAACTGTAATCGAAAAGAGTTAGAACAATTAACAAAGCAATTTGTTATGATAAATAGTCAGGAAGATATTTTAGAAATATTACATAGTTAAAGAAAAAAAGTTAACATCATTTGATTTTTGATGTTAACTTTTTTCTTTAAAATAATCCATTTTCACGATATTGTTTCATTTTAGATTCAATGTCCTCTAATGATGGTTCATTAAATAACAATTCATAATCCTCTCTAATATTGTTAATTTCTTTTTGAATTTGAGGAATATTAGTGATGTCTCCATCTTGAGTACGTAGATAATAACTTTTTAAAGTCCCTAATGCTGCAACAACGAAATCAACTGCGAAATCATCAGAAGTTTCAGTTTCTAAGAAATTATTAATTTCATGATCAATAAAGATTTGTAATGAGTTCATAGCATCACTTCCTGTTGTATCAAATAATTGAAGGGGTTCATTCAATTGAGGAAGTGAAATTGTATTTTGTGGAGCATAGAATGCTTCTGAATCAGAAAAATCATAAAGATCATTTAATAATTCATGAGCATTTTCAATTTCTTCTTCATTAATTCCTTCTGTTAATATTTTAAAAACCAAATCAATACAATCAGGTATCTTTGTCAATATTTCACAATCTTCATTATTTCCGAATGAGACTAAAACTTTTTCTAAACGACATAGTGTGAAAAGATTCCACAAAGACATTTGAACATAGTTTAAATTCTCACTCTTTTCTTCTACTTCTTGTAACATACATAAATGAAGTAAATCTTCATCTTCTAATTGTCCAATGAAATCAGAAACTTCATCCATTTCTTTATCACTAGCATTGATATCATCAATAGACATAGTTAAACTATCAGCTCTTGATAAATAATGCATAGCTCTTTCATTATCACCTTTTTCTAAGTATGCTTTTCCTAATTGATAATAAGCTTTAAACATGTGATTAAAGTCTTGAGTCTCTGCTGTTTTGACTTTTTCAAGAAGATTTTCAATACTATTACCCTTATTTTTAAATAATGAATTAAACATATAGTTTTCCTCCTAGATTAGTTATATGACCTTATTTTATCATAACTAAATAATAAATTATATAAAGATATGATTATCTTTTATAAATACTCTATTTATTGAATTGCAACCAATTTTCTTTTTTTATTCCATAAAAGATTCCAGTAAAATCTGCTAAGAACCAACCGATTGGAATAGCCCACCAAATCGCACATTGACCGAGTGTTGGGGCAAATAGATAAGCCAAAGCTACTCTGGTTCCTAGAGAAATAACAGTTAATACAACAGAAATACCAGGTTTTCCAACTCCACGATAATAACCATAAAGTAGGAATAAACAACCAATTCCTAAATAACACATTCCTTCGATTTGTAAATATTGAATACCCTGAGCAATAATTTCAATTTCACTAGGATGAATGAAAATCAGCATCAATTCTTTAGCAAAGAAAACAACGCCAAAAGAAATCATTAAACAAAAGATTGTAGAAATACAAATTGCTGATTTTAATCCCTTTTGTATTCTTTCTTCTTCGTTGGCTCCTTTGTTTTGTGCAATAAAAGTAGAAAAAGCATTTCCAAAATCTTGAACAGGCATATAAGCAAAAGAATCAATCTTCACAGCAGCTGCAAAAGCAGACATAGTCAAGACTCCAAAACTATTGACTAAACCTTGTATCATTAAAATACCAAAGTTCATAACAGATTGTTGTATACATGTTAATAATGAATAATCTCTAATCTTTTGAAAGACTTCAATATCATAATGACAATGTTGACGCGTTGGAAGTAAATCTTTTTGAGTTAAAAAGACATAAATCATAATCCCAAAGCCACTTAATGCCTGAGCAATAATCGTTGCTAGAGCAGCACCACTCACACCTAATCTTAGACTCACAATAAAAAAGACATCTAAAATAATATTAACTATAGTCGCAATAGCTAAAAATATTAATGGAACTCTTGAATTCCCTAAAGCTCTTAAAACACAAGAAAAATAATTATAAAGAAAAGTAAAAAAGAACCCCCAAAAGATAATCCATAAATAATCATAAGTCTGTTGATAAATATCACTAGGAATATTTAAAAAAGACAAAATAGGATGAATGCATAATAAACATAAAATCTCAATCACAATGGATAAAACTGCAATACCGATAAAAGAAAGACAAAAAGATGTTTTCATCTTATCAATTTGTTTTGCCCCAAATAACATAGAAAATAAAATACCACTACCCATACATAACCCTAAAATAATAGAAGTTAAAAAAGTCATAATGGTAAAAGAAGAACCAACTGCCGCTAAAGCATTTGATCCAATATATTGTCCAACAATAAAAGTATCTGCAATATTATAAAATTGTTGTAATAAATTACCTAAAATCATAGGTAAAGAAAATAGTAATAAGGACTTTGTAATAGGTCCTTTGGTTAATTGATGATCCATAATTTCCCTCCCATAAAGATATGATAGATGAAAAATAAAGAAAGTCAATGGGGGAAATGAAAATGAAATATTTTTCTTTCATAAAATTAACTTTGGAATATATTGGCAATAAGATATAATAAAGGAAATGAAAAGGAGGACATTTTGAGATGAACTTTTTTAAAAAAACTATTCCTGAATATATTCAATTATCACTCGAACAATTAGAAGAAAAACCACAAGATTGGTTATCTTTATATGCGAATGCTTATCAAGTTTTAAACTATCAAAATCAAAAGATGATCGTGAGATTAGGAAACATAGGGAATGACTATCTTTCTACAATGAATATTCCTCAAATTATAAAAGCTGGGGAACGTTGGCGTAACTATACATCAATGTTATGGTCAATTGATTGGCAAAATATAGATATTCAAACGATAAGTGATTATTTCTTTAAAAAGGATGGGTATGTAAGTTTATTAATTATGGGTTGTTTTCATTCAAGTGGTTATTTTAGAGAGAAGTGTTTAAACATACTAGTTGATTATCCAAATACACTTGTTTTTATCATGATAAGAATGAATGATTGGGTTGAGGAAGTTCGTGACAAAGCTTATGCTTTGTCATATTGGCGAATATCTGAATCTTTATTGGATGAGTTGATTGATGCCTCTTATGTTTTCATAAAATTAAAAAAGTCTAAAAGACGTCAACAAGCACAATTAGATGATATTGAAAAGCATTATATCAAGCGATTATCAAAGTTACTTATTGAATTGAATATTCATAACTTCATGCAAAAAGATGAATGTATACGTAAAGCTTTTTATCAAATTACTTTAGAATATGGATTATTATCTTATCAACTGATTGAAGAATTATTAAATATAGAAAAAAATTCATTTTGTTTATTATTGATTACAAAAAGTTTTTTACAAAGTGATGAAATGAATCAAGATAAGTTATACACTTATTTACATCATCTAAATTTTTATGTCAGAAAAGAAGCCATGTTATGTTATTATGAAAGAAATCAAAGAATATGGAAGGGTATAGAAAATGATTTATTAGATAAAAGTCATGCAATTCGTGAATATGTACGCTTCTTATTAAAAAAACATACGCAAATCAATATTTTAGAGTATTATCATGATCATTTACCTGATCCAATAGCTATTTTAGGGATAAGCGAAGTTGGAACAAGTCAAGACATTGATATTTTATTGCCTTATTTAGAAAGTGAACAGGAAAGAATTGTAAAAGTAACAATTCAAGCCTTGAGTCGTTTAATGAAAGAGAAGGGTCAAGATATTTATTGGCGTTTTTTATTAGATGAACGAATGACTTTGTCTAAAGCTGCTTTTCAATCTATTAAGAAAAATAAAGTTCATTATACTGCGCAAGTGGTTTATGAAACTTATCAAAAAGTATCAATTGAACATCATTCAAGATATTTGCTGATGATCTTATTGGAGGAAGATTCTTGGGAAAGATTACCTTATTTATTAGAACTTTATCATTATCCTTATGAAAAAATGCGTCAACTCATTCATTTAAGAGTCAATCAGCGTAATCCTTATAAGAAAGTATCAAAGCAGTTAAAAGAAAAAATCATGAATAGTTTGATGAATCAAAAGAATGATATTCCTCACAATGTTCAGAAATCGATTTTATTTGATTTAAAATTTGTTTGTAAAGATGAAGTAAAATTGGATGAAGTATAAAATATGCGTGCCAGTATAAAAGCAACTGAAACCCATCTGAAAGAAATATAAGAGTCATCTGGATTAACTGTATCGACTCTAGCTAAGAAAATTGATAAACATTATAATGTCATTTTATCTATTCAAAATGGTTCGACTGATCCATCAGTAATGACTGTCAGTGATATCTTAACTGCATTAGGTATGGAATTTGGTGAGGGATATAATGAATTGTTTAAAGAAACGATTCAGGAAGGACTTTATGAGTAGTCTTATAATTACGATGAGACAGTCTTGTAGGTCTGAAGAAACCCGTTAAGGCACAATATGCACTATCGTAAGAGATGGCAAAATCAGTAGGTATCAAATTAGATAATTATACGAGAGTGGAATAAGGAGAAAGAAACTCATCATTTTGATTGGTTTGTAATATGGCTTCTGGATTAGATATCCTTCCTTCTGAAATCTTTAATGAAGATTATCAGTGGATATTATGTCAATATGAGCAAAAGAGACAAATAGAAATGTTAATAAATAGTAATCAATATTATTTAATAAATCATAAAAATAGAAGTATCAGGATACCTCATTAATAATTTTGAATATAGATGTGGGAAAGTCGAACCAAATCTAATTTAGATATAGTTAATAAATATCGTTATTTCCAGACAGCTAAATTATTTCTTACAAATTGTTGAAATGTCTATGTTTTTCTCATAATATCTTCAAATGTTGAAGTGATTTTTTGCAGTGAATTAACCAATATCTTTTGTATCTATAAAACTTGTTAATGATTGATTGGCTGGAATAATAACTGTATTGAAATGCTTGATTTTAAAGTCATGTATGCCACTTATTTTTTGCATAAAGAAACTAAGACGAATATGACGGTATGGGAATCTAGTCTCTTCAATATACTTTTCAATTTATCTATAAAAGGTTTTATATCTTCAGGATTTTCAAGATGAGTGGAAGCATAATAAAAAACTCTATCAACATCTTCTAAAGCAGCATCAAATGTTGTTGAATCTGTAAAATCGAATTGAACTATCTTTGCGGTGTTTTTGTATATTTGAATAGGTCCATCTATCTGTGTCCCAGCAACACTAATTTGTTGGCTATTTTTCAAGGCATATTGTGCTTCATATTTGCCTACGTTTCCAGATGCACCAGTAATTAAAATTCTATCCATTATTTTTTCTTCCCAATAAAATATGATTTGCTTTTTCTGATAAAATGATTAATTCCTAGAAGGCTTTTTCTCCCAATCCTCTTTCTAATATTGATACAATCTTAAAATATTCTTTAATAGTACTATCTACAAGTTAGATAGAATTTTTTGTATGAACAAGGATATAACTATGTTTATCTTCTTTTGATTGTCTCTTTTGAATAAATCCTTTTGATAATAAGGAAGTTACCATATTTGTCGACATAGCTTTTGTAACATTAAAAAATTTTGCAACCGTATTTGGTGTTTTTTCTTCGTTTGTTTTAACAAGATAAATAAGGATTCCCTTTTCACTAGGATGAATTGGAAAATTACGTTTTATATGAGTGTTTAATCTACAAAATAAAGAAATCTATTTTGATGCTATCATTATTTTATCCATTTTTACCTTCCAATATAGTACACTAGATTTACTATATATTTATATGGTACATCTAGTGTACTTTATCAATAAAGACTGTAATTATTATTTCAATAAATTTTACTTACTTTTATATACTGTAAAAAATAATATATTTATAATATAGATAAATGTTAGTTCATATAAGTAGAAATAATTTCTATATTAAATGTAGAAAATCCTTGGATGGTCTTTATGTCAATAAATGATAAAATAGAAAGTGTAATAGGAAGGGAGTGAAATTATGGAAGAGATATATAGTCATATTCTAAAAATAATTAGTGAGAATAGGTTTGTTTCTGCTAAAAATTTAGCTATTGAATGTCGCTGTAGTGATAAAACAATTAGAACTAGAATTAGAGAAATTAATGATAATCTAAAAGGCGCCAAGATTATTTCAAAACCTAGATATGGATATTGTTTAGAGATAATTGATGAAAATCTTTATAATCAATCTATAAAGCAAATAAATGATTTATATAAACTCCCAAATAATTCAAAAGAAAGAGTAGAATTTCTTTTGAGGCTATTACTATCATCTAATCAATATTATAAACGAGATGATTTGAGTGATATATTATATATTTCTTCAAAAACATTGAGTCATGATATACAGAAGTTAGAACAAATTATAAAGAAGTATGATCTAAGAATAGAAAGAAGACCAAATTATGGGATTAAAGTTATTGGTTCTGAATTTAATTTTCGTTTATGCTTATCTAGTTTGATGTTTCAGAATGAAAATGATGGTGAAATTGCTGATCAATTGAATTTAATATCAAAAATACTTACTGAAATTTTTGAAAAATATCATTTTAAAATGTCTGATATTGCATTGCAAAATTTAATTAATCATATTTATATATCAATGAACAGAATTAAACAAGGGTGGACAATTGTTCCCAAAGGTATTTCATTAAGGAAGATGAATATAGATATTGAAAAAGAGTATATAATGGCCAAAGAAATATGTATTATACTCAAAGAAAGAACCGACTGTATTTTTCCAGAATGTGAAGTCGAATATATAGCCATACATTTAGCTGGAAAGAAAATGTGGACTGATTCTGAAAACTTTGTTGTTACTCAAGAAATTATGAAGTTAACTGGAAATATATTAAATAGGGTTTATGAAAAATTTCATATTGATTTTAGACATAACCTAGAATTGAAATTAGGTTTATGTAAACATTTAGTTCCAATGAAGTTTCGTATCAATTTAAATATGAATATGAGAAATCCGTTATTAAACAAAATCAAGGAAAATTATTTATATGCTTATACAATCGGAGAATATGCTTGTTCAATTATTAGTAGTTATTATGGTAAAAGCATTGAAGATGATGAAATAGGATATATAGCTCTACATTTTGCACTTGCAATCGAACAGGAACAAACTTTTGTTACAAAGAAAAACATATTAATTGTCTGTGCATCTGGATTAGGAACATCACAATTTTTACTATACAAATATAAAGAAGAGTTTGGAAAATATATTGATAAAATTGAAGCGTGTGGAGAAAGAGAATTAAATAAGATAGATATACAACATTTTGATTACATTTTTTCTACAGTTCCAATTCTTTCAAAAGTTGATATACCCATTATACAAATAGACTATTTCTTAAATAAAAATGATATCCAAACTATTTCAAAAATATTAACAAATGAAAATCAACATATGTATAAATATTATTCAAAAGAATTATTTATAGTCAATTTAAATTGTAAAGATAGAAAAGAAATTATAAAAGAAATGTGTCATACTATTTCTTTGTATGAAGATATTCCTCAAACTTTTGAAAAAAGTATTTTAGAAAGAGAAGCAATTACATCGACAGAGTTTGGAAATCACGTTGCTCTTACGCACCCATTAGAACCATTGTCTCAAAGAACATTTGCTTGTGTTGCAGTTTTAAAAGATGCAATCATCTGGAAAGAGAAAGAAATAAAAGTTGTATTCTTAATATCGATAGAGCAAAAGAAAAATAAGAATATTCAAGATTTTTATAAAATGACATCTAAATTATTAATGTCAGAAAAGTATATGAATCAATTTATTAAAAATCCTACATTTGAAGATTTAATGACTATTTTATCAACTATAGAAAGAGAGTATGGTGAAAATAATGCAAAATGAAAAAATATCTTATCAGCTTATAACCAATGCTGGAAATTCTAAATCTTATTCAATGTTAGCGATTGAAGCGGCACGAGAAAAAGATTTTGTTAAGGCAAAAGAATATTTAAACAAAGCTAAAGATGAATTAAAGAAAGCGCATAGCATACAGTTTGAATTGATTCAAACCGAAGCACAAGGAATTCATATGAATATGGATGTAATTCTTGTTCATGCACAAGACCATTTAACAATGGCACTTATGATGAAAGAACAAGCAGAAGAATTTGTCAATATATATAAAGAACTTGAAGAATTAAGAACAAAAGGAGGAGTGAACTAATGAGACTGATGTTAGCCTGTAATGCTGGTATGTCTACTAGCATGGTTGTTGCACAAATGGAAGAATCTGCTCTAAGGCAGGGGAAAAATTATATTATATGGGCTGTTGACATTGATTCTGTAGAGGATGAAATAGGAAATTTTGATGTCTTATTAATTGGACCACAGATTCAATATAAATTAAGAACACTAAAACGTTTATTAGAAGATCAGGCACCAGTAGATATTATCGATCCTGTTGCTTATGGGTGTTGCGATGGACAAAAAGTCTTACAACAAGCTGAGAAGTTACTCAATGATTTTCACGAAAGGAGAAACAGAGTATGAAATTTAAAGATAAAGTTTTGGATTTTGTTGAAAAGATTACAGAACAAAAACATATAAATGCTATTAAAAAAGGAATGATGGCATATGTACCATTCACTATAATTGGAGCAATTGCATTATTAATAGCATATTTTCCCTATCAAGGTTATATCGACTTTATAACAAATATATTTGGATTTAAAGATGCCAGTGTATGGCAGAATGCTATAACATCAATAATGAATGGTAGTATGAATCTAGGTGCTATTATTTCAACATTATTTATTTCTTATCATTTATGTAAGGAGTATAAAGGTGAAATTGATCCCATGTATGGATCTGTACTTAGTTTATGCATGTATTTTTTATTAACGCCATGGGATGTGCTTAATGAAAAAAATGTTGTTATGACTAATTATTTTGGAACTGGTAGTCTCATAGTTGGAATTATCGTCGCACTTATTGTTCCAGAATTATATAGATGGTTAATGGGAAAAAATAAAATAAAAATCAAGTTACCACCACAAGTTCCTTCAATGGTTGCTGATTCTTTTAGTTCATTAATTCCAATGACCATTATCTCTATATTATTTTTAATTATTAAACTTGTTATTGGTGTGACTTCATATGGAAATATTCATATCTTCATAAATACTGTTATTGGTCAACCATTAGCTGCATTAAGTGGTAGTGTCTGGGGATATATTCTTGCTCTATTTATTACTGGTGTTCTATGGATGCTAGGAATTCATGGCTCATCAATTGTTATGGGTGGAGTTTTAGCACCATTCTTAATAATGATGTCGGATCAAAATAGATTGGCTGCTCAAGCTGGAAATGCTCTCCCTAATATTCTTACAAATGAGTTTCAAACTTTTACGGGTGGAATTGGTCTTTATATTTGCATAGCTTGCTTGATTATTTGTAAAAATAAACAAACAAAGCCATTATGTAAAATGGCATTAGTCCCTGCTATTTTTGGAATTCATGAACCATTAGTTTTTGGATTACCAATCATGTATAATTTGTATTTCTTTATTCCTTATGTTGTTTTTCCAATGATAGGAGCAGGACTGACATATTTTGTCCAATCTATAGGGTTAGTTGCTAGACTAAATGGAACAGGGGTCCCATGGACAACACCTGCCGGTATTTATGGCTTTTTAGCAACTGGCGGACATATATCAGGCTTTATTTGGCAACTTGTCCTTGCTGCTTTATATATTGCACTCTGTATACCATTTGTTAAAGCTTTCGATAAGAGCAAATTAAAAGAAGAAAATGTAGAATTATGATAGGAGAAATTTATGCTTAATTTAATTGATACGCCATTCAGTTATTATGGTTCATATATGGCAATTGCATTTTATGATTATCATTTATCTTATCATGGTATTATTACGAATCCAAAAGGAGATGGTTTGTATCTCAAATCGGTAAAAGGTAAGTCTAGGGATTGTACAGGTGTTTTTAAACTCATACCATATTGTAATGGAAAAGAAGCTGATTATAGTATTGTTTATGATTATCATGAAATAAAATTAATAGGTAAACAATTTATAATAAAGATATGTTTTGTTAATGATTCAAATGTCATTCTTCATGTAAAAGGTAAAAATATATCTCTTGTGCTTGATACTTTACCACAATCTAAATATGATTATTCATTAAAGTTGAATGATGGTACAGAAGATTATTATGTTATTAATAGTTATAAATCTCAAACAAAATATTTTGTGAGTTGTTCTAAAGATATGAATTTAAAACAACAATATGCTGATGACATGCAAGGTAGTTCTGAATCAAAATTTGAGATTAATGGTGATGAATTTGATATTATAGTTCAGGATATTCCCACCCATATTAATAAAAGGGAAAAGATAGCTTTTACCTATGAAAAATATGCTCAACATGCTAAGAATTATTTTGAAGAATATAGTTTAAGATTTCCTAAACCACTTAGTCAGTATAGTCAAACTTATGTCGATGCTATTTACACTACCTGGTCAGCAACAGTGAAGCCAGAAGGATTATTAAAGAGATATTCAACTTATATTTCAAATACTTTTTTTCCAGGTATATGGAGTTGGGATCACTGTTTTAACAGTATTGGGTTAATGGGAAGTGATAATGAATTAGCTTATAATAATATGATGATTGTTTATGATTTCCAAGATCAATATGGACAATTACCTGGTTCAATGAATGATTCAAATATTCACTGGAATTTTGCTAAACCTCCCATTCAAGGATTATTTATATCCAAAATGATGCAAGACATTGATTTCGATGAAAATCAGTATGAAGATATTTATGATAAATTATATAAACAAATAAATTATTGGTTAGAGTATCACGATTGTAATAATGATGGAATACCTGAGTATCATCATGGAAATGATTCTGGATATGATAATAGTACTGTGTTTATAAATAATTTTGTTGTGGATTCACCTGATTTAACAGCTTATCTCATTAGAGGATTAGAAACATTAGAAAAGATAGCTTTATTGCTTCATAAAGATTATTTAAAGATTCAATCTCAAAAGAAAAAACTTATTGAACTTTTTAAAGAACATTTTATTGTTGATGATTGTATTATTGCAAGAGAGACAGTCACGCAGAAGATAATAAAATCAGATTCTATTTTACCATATGCATCTTTAGTTATTGCAAAATACCTCCCCGAAAATATTGTATCAAAGATGATTAATGAGTTAAAAACAGAGTTTATGACAGAATATGGATTTGCAACAGAAAAAACAACGAGTCCTTTCTATGAAAGTGATGGTTATTGGAGAGGTCCAATATGGGCATCTGAAATGATTGTTTTAATTGATTCGCTGGATGAAATAGGTGAAAATGAACTTGTTAAAGAAATAATTATAAAATTTTTAAATATTATAAAGAGGGAAGGATTTGCTGAAAACTTTGATGCTCAGACTGGAACAGGTCTACGTGATCCAGCATATACTTGGACGAGTAGTGGATTTATATATTTACATAATAAATTGAAAAAGATAATTGAAAAATCCTCATTATAAAACAATTTGTAAACGGCTCTGTCTGTGTCAAGAGTGAAGGATTAAGTGAGTAGTTATCGCGTAGCGATAGCTACTCTTTTGAATTTTTAACTATATTGTATTTGAGTGGGGCGGTTGTATGAATGGCGTTGATAAAACCAATCATATTAGGAATGATTTTAAATCCACCTATATTATATCTTGGATTTGCTTCATCACTAGTATTTCTTTTTAATATTGTATTCATTTCTATAATCATTGGTATGGAAATAGGATCATCTATATGTTTAAGCATATAATCAAATAACTTAAAATGATTCATGGATTCTATTAAATCATCCATTTGGATGGCTTCGTCTGCTTTTGTGATGAATGAATTTGTTTCAAAAATCATTTCTGTTTGTTCCTCAGTTAATCGACTTCCTTCAATTTTATTTGAGTTATATGAAAATGATACTTGAGTCCAATGATAAATATTACCTTTAAAATGTGTTTTCATTTGTTCTATAAGTTCTTTTTTTATAAGTTTTATATCCATAAGACGTTCCTTTCATATTATTGGGGTTATAATTGTTTGTTTCTTAGATTATATCATGCTTGGGAAAATGATAGTAAGAAAGATTTGTTAAATGTTATTGACATTGTTCTTTAAATCGTATATATTAGAAGTGTAAGGTAGTTAGTTACTTGAGTAACAAACATACAAACAGAAAGGAGTGATTGACTTGAACATAAATTCGAATATAGAAAAGCCTATATTTATTCAGATTTCAGAACAATTAGAGGATTCTATATTTACAGGTCTATATCCAGAGGAAACAAAAATTCCTTCAACAAATGAAATATCAGCATTATTGAATATTAATCCACATACTGTTTTGAAAGGAATGAATTTACTTGTGGATGAACAAATTATTTATAAAAAAAGGGGATTAGGGATGTTTGTAAAAGAAGGAGCAGTTGAAAAAATACGACAGAAAAGACAGGGACAATTCTATAATCAATTTATAGCGACACTAATTGAGGAAGCTAATAAATTACATATGACGAAAAATGAAATTATTTCTTTGATAGAAAGGGGTTATGAAGATGAACGCAATTCAAATTAAGAATGTTAGTAAACAATATAAAGATGTAATGGCGCTTGATGATGTTTCTTTTTCTTTTGAGTATGGTAAGATTTATGGTTTTTTAGGAAGAAACGGAGCAGGGAAATCAACACTTATTAATATCATTGCTAATCGTATTTTTGCAGATAGTGGAGAAATTCTAATTGATAATGATTTGGCAAAAGAGAACATGAATGTTCATGAGAAAATCTTTTGTATGAGTGAAGTTGACTTATATGATACAAGTTTGAAAATCAAAGATCATTTTAAATGGATAGAAAAATTTTATAATAGTTTTAATAAAGAAAAAGCATTTGAAATAGCTGAAAAATTCAATCTTGATACAAATAAAAGATTTAAGGCTTTATCAAAAGGTTATCAATCTATTTTTAAATTAACTGTTGCTTTAGCGATTGATGTACCTTATGTGATTTTTGATGAACCAGTTTTAGGTTTGGATGCTAATCATAGAGAGTTGTTTTATAATTTACTTTTAAAAGATTATGAAGAAAGTGAAAACACAATCATAATAGCTACACATCTCATTGAGGAAGTTGCAAATATCATTGAAGAAGTTGTCTTAATTGACAAGGGAAAGGTGTTATTACAATCTAATGTAGATTCATTATTAGAAATGGGATACAGTGTATCTGGTCCTGCAAGTGAAGTAGATGCATATTGTATTGATAAAAATGTTATAGGGGATGATGAATTAGGTAATCTTAAAATTGCTTATATCATAGGAAAAAAGACACAGCTTTCTAAGGAAAGTCATCTATCATTTGCAAATATGAATTTGCAAAAACTATTTGTCAAATTGACAGAGAAAGGTGGAAACTGATATGAAAAAATTGAAATCTATTATTCAATATGAATGTATGACTTCGTTTAAGTATATATGGATGTTCTATGCAATACAATATTTAAGCGTAGGATTTATTAGCATTGGTATAGGACTTGTGTTAGGTAATTTTGATGATATAGGAACAAATTTTTTAGAAATAAATACCCTTATTTATGTTGGAATTTTAGGTGTATTGGGATTTCATGATGACTTTAAGATGTTGATTCAAAATGGGTTTACCCGTAAATATATATTTATTGCAACAATATCTATGTTTTGCTTTATCTCTGGAACAATGGCTTTTATTGATACAGTAGTAGCAAATATGTTACATTATATAAATAGTGGCTATCTGTCTTTATATAGTAGTTTATATGGCTATGAAAATATATTTATGAATTGGTTGTGGTTATTTCTTCTTTATGTAGCGTTTTGTAGTTTGTTGTATTTGGTTATATTAGTAATTAATAAAGTAGGAAAGGTTATATCAATTTATCTAGGAGTTATTTTTGGAGGTATTATCTTATTAGTTGTGGCTTTGTTTAGATACGTTTTCACTGCAGAAGTTATAAGTGATATCTTGAAACTATTCATGGAAGTCATGGGCTTTATGGCTAATGGGACAATTAATTATATATTTCCAGTTTTAACATTACTTGTTTTTGTAACTATTTTAGCAGTAGGATCTTATACAATAATTCGACGAACAGAACTAGGTTAATAAATATATTAAGGACTATCTCTTTGCATAGAGATAGTTTTTTAATAAGATGTTTGAAAAAGAATGTGTATAACATGCAGAAATGTTATAATTTAACAGTAAAGAACAATAGATAATATGAGGGAGAAATATAATGAAAGATAATGAGACCAAAAAAGAACGTCATTATTATATGCCAGGACCAGGCAAACCACCTATTTATATTCAGGCTATTCTTTATAACAAAAAAATGACACCGCTTGATTTTTTCTATTTGACAGATATGTTAGATTGGAGTCAAGAAGATGAAAATGCGATTATAGAACCATTAATAAAAACGCTTGCTAAATGGGGTGATACACTTATTTTTTCATTTGATGAAATGATGGCTGAATTATTATATACATTAGATACAAGAAAAATAGCGCAAAGTATTTATAAAGGTGAAAACTTTTCAGCTGATGAATTTTTATATATACGTTGTGTTGCTTTGATTAATTCTAAGCCTTTCTACAATGCAGTTATAGCAGGAAGAAAAAAATTAAAAACAGATTTAGAATTTGAAACTCTATTATCGATTCCTGCACGTGCATGGGCAAGATGCCATCATAAACAATCTAATGAATATCCTTATCTCACAAAATATTGTTATGAAACCATGAGCAATAAAGAAGGTTGGAAAGAAGTGAGTGAAGATGATATTGACACTTATTTATCAAGTTTAACAGATCAACCATTGGATATAGAAGTTGCTAAATGTTCATGTGGTCATCATGAATTTCAAGTGAAAATTGATCAACAAAATCAAGTTATTCAATTGATATGTATACATTGTGGAGATGTTATTGAATTGTTTCATCATCAAAAACCAGAAGAATTAAAGTTGAGGATAAAGAAATGTTCCAATTGTAAACAAGATATATTTAAGGTTCATATAGGAACTTATATAGTGAATGAACATCAAAAGAAATACTATATTGGTGGCCTATGTCAAAAATGTGATCATATCTTTCTATTAATGGAAGCTATCATTCATATATAATAAAATGAAAGAGGGAGAAAAATATGGGAATTTTTAAAAGAAAATTAACACAAGAAGAAAAAGATTTTGATGCTAAATTTGATAAACAAATCAAAGACATATTCGTTCTTACTGAAGATGATATGGGAGCTGGCAAAAGTGGTAAAGAAGAATTATGGACAGTAAGTATACGTACTCTTGCCTATATAGATTTAACGACTCAAGAATTGGTAGAAAGAAAAAGTATATTACAATGGCTTGTAACGGAAAGAGAATGTCGTACGTCTAAAAAGAAATTGGGATTAGCAAAGGAAACAATTTATCAATTAAAAGTGAGAGAATCATTGCCATATATCAATCCATACAATCAAAAAGAAATGGAAAAAGGAAAATGGTTGAAAGTTGAAGAAGTTGTAAAAAGAAATTGTCATGAACCACGTCTTGATGAAATATTAAAAGAATATCAAAAAGATGTTGTGATTCATCCTGATGGATGTGGTGAATTAAAGTTAGATAAATCTTTAGGATTGTTTAGTGGATCAGGAATCTTCAATCAACAAGAATGTTTAATTCATTTAGATAAAGATGAAGAAAGTGAAACAGCAAATAATGCTTTACATTCATTAAAAGTTTTATTAGATGATTCTTGTCAATGGGATCTTAAAGCCAAACAATATGCTGCCCAGTCTTTAACAGATTTAGCCAATGATTGGGCGGATGAAGAAGGCGATGATGAAATAAGTGAAGAAGATTTTATAAAACGTATATCAATTAGTGAAGTCTGTGTTTCTTTAGATGGGGATTTTGAATTGTTTTATGATGATGGTGATTTGTTTTATGGACATGTGATTATTGTCAGTGGAAATATTGAGAGTGGTTTTGAAGATGCTGATATAGCAGGATAGGAGTCTATATGAATGAAGAATTTATAAATTTAACAACTGAGAATCTAACAAGTGAACATCTGTGTTGCATTATTCGAACAAGGAAACCTCATCCTGGTGTAGAAGCAAAAAGAGCATGGTTATTAAAACGTCTTGAAGAAGGACATGTTTTTAGAAAACTGAATAAAAAAGCAGTTGTATTTATTGAATATGCACCATTAGAAAAAGCATGGGTTCCTATTGTTGGAGAAAATTATCTTTATATTTATTGTTTATGGGTAACAGGAGAAGAAAAAGGAAAAGGCTATGCCAAAGAACTTATGGAATATTGTTTGGCTGATGCGAAATCAAAAGGAAAGTCTGGAGTTTGTATGTTAGGTTCTCAAAGACAAAAAGCATGGTTATCAGATCAATCTTTTGCTAAAAAATATGGTTTTGAAGTTGTTGAAACAACAGAAAGTGGATATGAATTATTAGCTCTTTCTTTTGATGGAACAATCCCTCATTTTAGTCAAAGTGCTAAAAAAGAAAAAATTGAAAATCAGGAATTAACGATTTATTATGATGATCAATGTCCTTTTATTCATCAATATATTAATATGATAAAGGAGTATTGTCGTAGTCAAAATCAACCAGTTTCTTTTATTTATGTTGATACATTAGAAAAAGCCAAAGAATTGCCTTGTCCTTTTAACAATTGGGCAGTCTTTTATAAAGGACAATTTGAAACAGTCAATTTACTTAATTTAGAGTCTATAAAACGAATTTTAAAAAAATAATGTTTATGAAAGAAAGTGAAGAATGTGAAAATAAAAGTGAATCGGCAAAGTGTCTGTATGGCTGATGATATGACTGATCATATAAAGGTTTATCAGTTAAAAGATAATGCAACTTATAAAACGTTATTTCATATTCTAAAAAAAGATAAATATTTTCCAAATGTTTCTGGTCACAATAGTGTTTGGGTATTAACAAATCATCATTATCATTGTATATTCTCATATTTTACAAAAACAAATCATTTGTCAATGGGAATAGTTGAACAGAAATTAAAGAATATCTGCCAAGATTCTTATGATGTGTATTTGCAATACTATTCAAGTCCAAAAGAATGGAAAAAGAAAATAGAAAGTATGTATGAAGGTGATACATATTCATTGTGGCGTGATGGTTGGTTAGATGAAATAAAGTATTGTGAATATGTGATGACATTATAGAAAGAGTGAGAAAAATGTGTGAAGAATGTTATGTTGATGAAAAAAGAATAACACCCTTGCGTAATCCTTTGGATTGTTTAAAAAATCATACACAATATATTTGTGGAACTTGTGGTCGTTGTATTTGTATTGAGCGTGATCCAAAGAGAGGATTACAAAGGTGGAATTTTCCTTTTCAATCATTATCAATAGCAAAGCTTTATTTACGCAGTGCTGATTATACCATGAAAAAAGCTTGTGGTATTTATGAAATCAAAAACAACAAAGGAAGAATTTCTTATAAGATATTTGCTGACAAGCATGATTTACAAATATATTTAGATAAAAATAAAGATAAGACTTGCTCGCAAATGGCACCTGTCTTTTCAGTGGATGAGTATAAGGAATTTGATCATACGCAAGTAAGAAAATTAACTTCTGATGAAATTATAAAATATATGAGCGAAAGATAATTCAAAATGAAAATGTTTTTAATTGTTATAGGATTTATTTAAAATAAAATGGAAATGGAGAAAACGTTATGGATTTAATAAATAAGTGTGCGATTTGGAATGAAAATGGAGAATATCAATTGATTGTTGATGCAATTGAGAGTTTAGAAAAAGAGAAGCTTACAGCAGAACTGATAAGTGAATTGGCTCGGGCTTATAATAATATTGGTAATCTAAAAAATAGTGATGGACAAGAATCAGAAGAATATTTCTATAAAGCTATTGAATTATTGAAATCAATAGAGGAAGATCTTGGTTCACAGCATAATTGGAATTTCCGTATTGCATATGCATATTTTCATTTGGATCAAGATGTGAAGGCACTTCATCATTTTATGAAAGCTTTAGAATCTCGACCAAATGATCAAGATACCATGAATTTTATAGAGGCCTGTAAGGAAAGCTTAGCACTTCCACGTTTTCAAAAACCATTTGCCAAACGAGTTGCAAGATGTTGGGATGTGTTTGAAAGCGAAGAAGCACATTTGCGAGCAATTATAGATGATAAAAATTATCAAGATTTAATTGCAGAATTTGAAAAAGTTTTATCTGTTGCATTTGATAATGCTTCTTTTGAAGTTGGATTTAATGGGATGAAATATGAATTAATCTTAACCCCAGAAGGTGATATTTCTCGTTTATATAAATATGTTTATTTTAAAAATCATGCCCCTTCTTCGATTTTTAAACATTGGAATATACTTGTAGGAAGGCAAGTGGAGGGCAGTCGAAATGGGAATACACCTAAACTTATGTTAGCTGCTTTTGATCAAAAAGTTTCAGGTGAAGATGTGCAAGTATGGCTGACAATGAATGAAAATAAGAAATTTGTATTAGAACTTTATTGTGAAAAACTTGCTTTATTACAAAAAGAAAATGAAAAGGAAGTATGGTGGCTTTTCAATACGCTTTTGGATCAGGCACTTGGTGAAATCAATGCAATGAGATTGATTGAGGACGTCCAAATACTAAAGCAACCAAAAAATGAAAAGTTTGTTTTATTAAAAGATTTAAGAGATGAAATAAGTAACTGTGAAGTCAATTTATCTAATGACCCGGATGAATTTCTTAATGAATATTTGTTTTATTCATTAGAACCTAATAAAGATGAAAATGCTGATTTGCGATTAGATATTTTTGTGGCAATGACAAGACATGCATATTTAAGTATTGATTATATTGATAATAGTACGTTTTGTGTAGATGAATTTCATCGAGATGGTGCAGTTGCAGGATTTTTCTATTTTCCATTATATGTTTTTGCTGGTGAAGATAATTATAATCAAGCTGTGCTTGAATTTAGATATCATGTACAAGAAGAAATTGAAAGAGTTATTGGTGATGATGTTGTGAGTGTGATTGGTGGGGCAACAGGTATTTATTATGGATATATAGATTTTATTGCTTGGGATTTAATGGAGTTGCTTCATAAGGCAGAAGAAGTATTTGAAAAGACTTCTATACCATGGGTATCTTATCATTCATTTAGACGTGATGGGGAAAGTTTTTTGATTATGGATCATACTGATGATAATTAAAGATGTAATGTTTTGTTTTAGATGAGATGACTTTTAAATAACTACACCTTTTTAGATGTAGTTATTTTTTCATAACATAAATGAAAATTAATGCGAAAGATAAGCTTTTATATATGTTTATTGAAGCAGGGGAAATGGCGGATATTATTAAAAAACAAGGTGATGAATCAATCATGCAAGATATGCCGGTTAGAGAACATTTTATTGAAGAAATGTGTGATACATTGATGTATTTAAATGATGTGATGCTTTGTTATGGAATATCACCAGAAGAATTGGAAAAAGTTTATTTAAAGAAACATGAAAAAAATATGAAACGTTGGTAAAATTAAAATATGAACACTATCTTGATTTTATGAGTGATAAAAAGAACGCAATTTATATAAATTTTAATTGCGTTCTTTTAAATGTGTTTTTTTAATGATTATAAAAACAAGGATAAACGATAATATTGAAGATAGACTTTTACCTAAAGTTTCTCCTAACCAAAAAGCATTAGTAGAAATGAATGAAAGTAAGATATAAGTTGAAATGACTTTTACAAATAAATCACTTAAATTAGAAATGAGAAAAGATGTCATATGCATAGCACTTCTTAATAAACTTTCATTCATATATTTAAATACACTGATCAATAACATTGGAATTGAGCATTGTAAATAAACTTTAAAGAACAGGTAACCTTTTTGATAAGTTTCAATAGAAAAGAAAGGCATACAAAATAAATGTGGAATGATTAAAAAACAAAGAGAAATCAAACTTACATAGATTAAAGATATTTTTGCTAAAAAGATATAAATATCTTTAATAATTTGATAGTCTTTAGCAACAATCAAACGGGCAGCATAAATAGAAAAAGCTTGAGTAAAACCTAAAAAGACAATGCGTGAAAGTGTAATCACTTTATTCACGGCAACAAATCCACTAATGATTTCACTACCAAAAGGATTAATCATAGATTGAATAAAAATAAATGAACATGTAATAACAAATTGTTGAATAATAGAAGGTATTGTAACATGCATAAGCTCAAGAATCTGTTCCTTATGAAAATGTGGTTTTAATGTAAAACCAGGATAGTCTTTGATTTTTGTGTAGAGATAGAAAAATGCAACAAACATAAATATCATCTGAGAAACAATAGTTGCAAGGGCAGCTCCAAAGACACCTAAATGACAAACACAGATGAGTAATAAATCTAAAATAATATTGGTACAGCTTGATCCTAAAACAAAATAAAAACAATGTTTAGAATCACCTAAAGCAGTTAAAATAGCTCTTGAAATATCATAAATATAAATAAAAGGAACACCTAACATATAAGTCAAAAGATAAGTATTAGTAAGAGGTATTAATTCTTGAGGAAGTTGAATCCATTGATAGATAGTAGGCAAAAATAAAAAGCCAATAATCATAAAAAGAATAGATATACCAAACGCAAAACTCATGACATTGACAGCCCCACTAGCAATCTGTTTTAAATCATTTTTACCATAATAACGAGAAAAAATAATTTCACTAGCAAATTCAAATCCTCCTGATACAACAATCAACAACATGACCATTGTTCCAGCATTTCCAACTGCAGCTAATTCATTGACCCCTAAAAAACGACCAACAATCATTGTATCAGCAACATTATAAAATTGTTGGGTAAACATACTTAAAATAAGTGGAATAGAAAAGAAGAAAACTTCTTTATAAATCTTTTTTGATTGAAACATTGTTTTCAACTCCTTTCTTTGTTACTATAGTTATAAACTATCACGTTACGTGATAGTCAAGGAGAATTTATGGAAAATTTAATGACTTGTGGAGAATTTGCAAAATTATGTCATGTAAGTAAAAGAGTTTTATTTTATTATGATGAAATCAATCTTTTAAAACCAGCTTATGTGAATGAAAAAGGTTATCGTTATTATGCCTGGTATCAATATGATCAAATGGGAACTATTCAATTATTTCAAAATATTGGAATGTCTTTAAAAGATATTCAGGCGCTTATTGATCAAAAAGATTTTTTGAAAAAAAGTACTGAATTACAAAGACAATATCAGATTGTTGAAAATAAGATTAAAGAATTTGAAAATATAAAAAAGAATCTTTTGTTTTTAAATCAAAGATTTTCAATTTTACAACAATATGGGTTTTTAAATCTTTTTGAAGAAGATATTGAAGATGAATATTATATAAGAGAAAAAAGACCAGAAGGAAAGTTCTTTTTTGGTTATATGAATTATGGTTATCAATATGGGATTATCTTTGAAAGAGATTGTTTTGATGATTTTAAGTGGACTTTTAAAAGATGTGAAAAACAAGAAGCTAATTATATCAAACCAAAGGGAAGATACTATGCAGTCTTTTTCCTTTTAAGAAATGAAGATATTTCAACATGTATACCAGAGTTTTTAAAAATGATTGATTATTCAAAAACAATAGGTCCTTTATATCATGAAGATTACTGTAGTGAGATTGCTGGGTATGAACAAAAATATGTCATTAAATTATCTATTCTAAAAAAAGTATAAATCATTCTATTCATTTTATGAAAATGTGACAGCGAAAATTAAAAAAATGTAGTATAATAAAAAAAGAATGGAGGATGATAAAAATGGGATTTAGAGAAGATTTTTTATGGGGTGGCGCAATTGCTGCTCATCAAGCTGAAGGAGCTTGGCAAGAAGGTGGAAAAGGAATCAGTTGTACAGATGTGGAGACTGCTGGAAACAATGTCACTGGTGAACCTCGCCGCTTAACTGATGGTGTTATTGAAGGTGAAGATTATCCTAACCATGTTGGAGTTGATTTCTATCATCGTTATAAAGAAGATGTAGCTTTATTTGCTGAAATGGGATTTAAATGTTTTAGAACATCTATCGCATGGACAAGAATTTTCCCTCGTGGTGATGAAGAAGAACCAAATGAAGAAGGATTGAAATTCTATGATGATTTATTTGATGAATGTCATAAATATGGAATTGAACCAGTGATTACTTTATCACACTTTGAAATGCCTTGGGCACTTGCTAAGGAATATGGTGGATTTACAAATCGTGCTGCGATTGATATGTTTGTAAAATTTGCCAAAGTATGTTTTGAAAGATATCAACATAAAGTGAAATATTGGATGACATTTAATGAAATTAATAATCAAGCTGATGTCAATCAACATAACTTAATTCAAGAAGGTGCAGTCTTATTAAAAGAAGGTGACGATGCCGAATATTTAATGTATCTATCTGCTCACTATGAATTGGTAGCTTCAGCATTAGCTGTTAAAGCCGCTCATGAAATCAATCCTGATTTACAAGTCGGATGTATGATTGGAATGAATGCAGTTTATCCAGCATCACCTAATCCAGAAGATGTAATGAATGCACTTGGTGCAATGCATCAAAAATATTGGTATGTTGAAGTTCATGCCAGAGGTCATTACCCAGCTCATATCTTAAAGAAATTTGAAAGAAAAGGTTATGATTTTATTACTGAAGAAGATAAAGACATCTTAGCTCAAGGTAAAGTTGATTATATTGGATTCTCTTATTACATGTCATTTGCAACACAATATCAAGGACGCAATGAAAAGACATTTGATTATGTACCAGAGGATTTTGTAAGAAATACTTATTTAAAAGCATCTGATTGGGGATGGCAAATTGATCCTCTTGGACTTCGTTGGAGTTTAAACTGGTTCTATGATCGTTTTGAACTTCCAATGATGATTGTAGAAAATGGTTTTGGGGCTTATGATAAGAAAGAAGCTGATGGAACTGTTGATGATCAATATCGTATTGATTATTTAAGATCTCATATTGAAGCAATGAAGGATGCTGTTGATTATGATGGTGTTGATTTATTAGGTTATACAATGTGGTCACCAATTGATATTGTTTCAGCTTCAACTGGTGAATATGATAAACGTTATGGATTTATTTATGTTAATTATAATAATAATCATGAAGGTGATTTTTCTAGAAGTAAGAAAAAATCATTTGATTGGTATAAGAAAGTTATTGCCAGCAATGGTGAAGATTTAAGTGATTAATGGATGAATGAAAGACTATCAAAAGGATAGTCTTTTGTATTTTTACAAATGAGTATAGTTCTAAAGGAGATAATATCTGTGATTATTTTATGATAAAAAATGATGCTTTAAGAGCAACTTGACTTGTTTGGAAATTAGTGAAATGTTATAATTAGAAATAAGCAAGGTGGGGATGAAGATGAAAAAACATATAAAAGTCACCGTGGTTATCATTCTTTCGCTTTTTTCTTTTTTGATTTTTCCGGTTTCAGTTAAGGCTGTTGATACGATTAATGTAGGGTTTATTGATTATAAAGGCTTTATTGAAAGAGATTCTTCAGGAGCTTATAGTGGTTATGCAGTTGATTATTTAAATGAAATTTCTAAATATACACAATGGGAATATCATTATGTATTTGATAGCTGGGAAAAATGTTTAGAAAAATTAAAAAAAGGTGAAATTGATATTTTATGTAGTGCACAATATACTAAAGAACGTGATCAAGATTTTGATTTTTCAAAATATCCTATTGGTAATGAATATACAATTGTTTATACACGTTTAGATGAACCCATTTATTTTAATGATTATCAAGCGATGAATCATAAAACCATTGGTTTATTAAAAAATAGTTATCAAAATCAAAGTTTAAAACAATATGCAATGAAAAATAACTTTGATTATCAAAAAAAGTATTATAGTAGTGAAGAAGAAATCAATCAAGCTTTAATGAATCATGAAGTTGATATGATTGCTGTAGGAAGTTTACCAATTCATAGTCAGGTTAAAGTTGTTGCTAAGTTTGATCCACAACCTTTTTATATTACAGTTAAAGAAGGAAATCAGGTTTTACTGGATAAAATTAGTGATGCTTTAACAGAAATCAAAAAGAATGCTCCTTATTTTGAAATGAGCATTTATAATAAATATTATAGTGATAGTGCTTATTCAACTCAGCCCTTATTAACCCGCCAGGAAATTGAATATATCCGAAAACTTGGGGTTGTTCAAATTGGTTTTAATAATGATTTATTACCATTTTCTTATGAAAATATAAATACAAATATAGTTGGTATTTTACCTGATATATTAGAAAAAGTATCTAAAAAAACAAATATTAAATTTGAATATGTTCCAGTGAATTCTCGTAAAGAAATGAAAACCTTTTTAGATGAAGATTATCATATTTATTGTGGAGCCTTAAAGAATTTAGATGATATCTCGGATGATAAATATTGGATATCACATTCTTTATTAAATGTTGATCAAGTTGTTGTTACAAGAAATGAAAGTGTTTTTGATACCTTTGATGATGCTGTAGTGGCATTGAATTTTGGTTTTGAATCCATTGGTAAAGACTTTCTAAAGAAGTATCCTCATGCGCATATTCAATATTATACAACGGTTGAAGAATGTTTAGATGCTGTTCATGATAAAGTAGCTGATTTAACAATAAATAATGCTTATACGATGAATTATATGATTCAAAAACCAGAATATGTAGATGATTTAACGGCTCATAGTATTGCTTTAGAACCTTATTCATTATATTTATTTACAAATAAACAAATAGATAATCAGTTGGTTTCTATTTTAAATAAAGCAATTAATAGTTTTAATGATGCAGAATTAGATAAAATTGTGTATGGTTATACAATTGGTTATCGTTATGAATATTCATTCTTAGATAATGTTTATATGTATCGTTACTTTATTTTATTTGCTGGTATTGTTTTTACTTTAGTAAGTATTTTTATAATCATATTAAATAAACGTCATACACAACATCTTATTGATAAAAAAGAAGCAGATATTTTAAGAAAAAAAGTTGAAATAGATGATTTGACAGGACTCTATAATTATGAAACTTTCTTTGATAAAATAAGACAAGTTTTAGATAGTCAACAAGCTGATTTTTGTATGATTTATATTGATGTCAATCGTTTTAAGATTGTTAATGAATTATATGGAATGGAAATTGGTAATCAATTATTAATTTATATAGGAGAACAATTACAAAAGATTAGTCAACAATATACTAATGTGATAAGTTGTCATTTAAGTGCCGACAAGTTCTTTGTCTTTACGCCTAAAGAATATGTGAAAGAATTATTAGAAATTGATTTGTTAGAAGATAATAATTTAGAAATGGGAATTTCTATAAGATATGGTGTTTTTAATATGAGTGATTATTCTATGCCAATTAATTTGATGTGTGATCGTGCTGTATTGGCTTCACAGGATGTTAAGAATAATTATTTTCGAAAAGTGGGAATTTACGATGATCAAAAACGTTTGGAAATCTTACATGAACAAGAAATTTTTGATGATATTCAACAGGCTATACTTGAACATCAATTGTTTATTATGATTCAACCAAAATATGATATTCAAAATCATTTGATTGTTGGTGGAGAAGCACTGGTCAGATGGGAACATCCAGAAAAAGGATTTATTCCACCTAATGAATTCATTCCAATTATTGAAAATAATGGGTATATTATTCAATTGGATTATTATGTTTGGGATTTAGCTTGTCAATTTATTCAAAAGATGAAAACAATGGGAATTGATATCAATATCTCTGTTAATGTCTCTCGTTTAAATTTCTATCGTCCTCATCTGGTTGAATTGTTTATTGGTTTAGTTCGTAAATATAAAATAGAACCTAAAAATTTACAATTAGAAATTACAGAAACTGTTTATTGTGATGATAAAGAATTTATTTATTCTATTATTAAGGAATTACAAAAGCATGGATTTACAATTTTAATGGATGATTTTGGAAGTGGGTATTCTTCACTCAATATGTTGAAAGATGCACCAGTTGATATTATTAAATTAGATATGGACTTCCTTGATTCACATAATGAGACAAATCGAAGTAAAGCGATAGTGAAGGCTATTATTGATTTAACTCATTCCTTAGATTTATCGGTTGTTGTTGAGGGAGTAGAAACAAAACAAGAAGTTGACTTCTTAAATGAAATTCAAGCTTATATTATTCAAGGATATTATTTTTCAAGACCATTGATGGAAGATGATTTTATTACGTTATATGTCAATACCAATCAAAATAAGTAAGGCTGTATATACAGTCTTTTCTTATAACTTGAATTTTAAAGTTTCTGAATTTGAAAATGGATTTCACAAAATGAAAAAAGAAAGTTCACTAAAAAAATGTGAAGTATACTTGTATTGAGGTGAGAGACATTATGAAGAAACTAAGAAAAGATTTTTTATGGGGTGGAGCGATTGCAGCTAATCAAGCTGAAGGAGCTTACCTAGAAGATGGAAAAGGTGTCAATGTAACTGATGTTTCAAGAGGTTTGATGTATGAAGCTGATGATCATGTTATTGAAGGGAGATATTATCCATCACATGAGGCCATTGATTTTTATCATACTTATAAAGATGATTTGAAATTAATGAGTGGAATGGGTTTTAATTGTTTTAGAACGAGTATTTCCTGGGCAAGAATTTTTCCTAATGGAGATGAAAGTGAACCAAATGAAGCAGGATTAAAATTTTATGATGATTTATTTAATGAAATGTTAGAGTTAGGGATGGAACCAGTTGTTACTATTTCACACTATGAAACACCCCTTCATTTATATGATGAATATGGAGGATGGGAAAATCGTAAGTTAATTGATTTCTTTGTGAGATATTGTGAAGTTATTTTTGCCAGATACAAAGATCAAGTGAAATATTGGATGACATTTAATGAAATTAATAATGTGCATACGATTCCTTTTGCTGCTGCAGCAATTAAACCTGATAAAACTGATCATCCAATGCAATGTAAATTCCAAGCTGCTCATAATATGTTTGTCGCAAGTAGTAAAGTCAATAAGCTTTGTCATGAAATGATTCCGGAAGCACATATTGGATGTATGTTATCGCTTAGCGGTGTTTATCCTAATACATGTAAACCAGAAGATGTATTAGGGGCTTATCAATTAAGAAGGCGTTCTTTGTTTTTTAGTGATGTGATGATGCGTGGATATTATCCAAGTTATGTGGAACGCTGGTTTGAAGAATATGATGTGCATTTAGATATTCAACCTGGTGATTTAGAAATCATTAAAGAATATCCAAGTGATTATTTAGGATTCTCTTATTATCGTACTACGACTTATAAAGATGGAATGCCTATCTTAGGACATACAGGTGGTATTGTTGGTGAAAAGAATCCTTATTTAAAAGAAACTCCTTGGGGTTGGCAAATTGATCCAGTTGGTTTTAGATATGTTTTAAATGAGTTATATGATCGTTATCAGAAGCCATTATTTGTTGTTGAAAATGGAATGGGAAATGTTGATGTTTTAGAAAATGAGACAGTAAATGATGATTATCGTATTGATTATTTACGTGAACATATTCAAGCGATGAAAGAAGCAGTCGCTGATGGTGTGGATCTGATTGGTTATACGTATTGGGGACCAATTGATATTGTCAGTGCTGGTACTGGAGAAATGAAAAAACGTTATGGTTTTATTTATGTGGATAAAGATAATGATGGTCATGGAACATTAAAGAGATATAAGAAAAAATCTTATGATTGGTATAAGAAAGTTATTGAAAGTAATGGTGAAGAATTGGATTAGATGGTTCAAAAAAAGAACCATCTTTTTATATGATGATTCCTTGATGAACTAAACGTACAAGCGTACGTACATATTCTTCCATTGATTCAAAATTGGGATTCTCCAGCCATTCTCTCAGTAACATAATACAGCCACCAATATAAATATTTAAACTACGTTCAATTTCTTCATCAGCCGAATATTCAATGACTAATTCATGAATAATAGTATCTTTTACATTCTTAAAAAAAGAAAAATCAAAATCCTGATTGGCTAAGGAGCAGTAGGTTTCATAATCTTCTTTTAAAATATCCAAAGCTTTATATAATAAAAGTTCAATCTTATCAACTAATAAAGGTTCTCTATGTTTTCTTGTAAAACGAATCAGCTGATCAATAAAATCTCTTTCAAAACTTTCTAATAAATCACGAGCATCTAAATAATGAGCATAAAAAGTTCCCCGACTAACATTAGCTCTTTGAATAATATCAGTTACAGTAATCTTGCTGGCAGGTTTTTCTTTTAAGAGTTCAATAAAAGCAGTCTTGATTAAAGCTTTAGATCGGGCTGCATTGCGATATTCATTTTTCATTAATAGCCACCTCCAATACTATACAATTTTCATGAAAGTGTCTAAATTTAGATAAACGCTTACATATTGCATATTGTGATTATTTATTAGATTTATTATAATACAAGTAGAAAAGAAAGGGTACATATTTTATAAAAAATATGTCGAAAGGAGGATGTCATATGTTGAATTTATATCACATGAATCATCGAATACAGAACTTATCTTTAAAAGTTTTACGTCGTATTTGTAAGAGTCATGATATTGTTATTGCGGATGGAGATTTGAAAATTATACTTCATATTATTAAAAATAATCCATATCCAGTTTTAAATGATGAATACGAACCTATCTTATTATTTGAAATTACGCGTGAAACAAGTGATCAGGTATGTAATACATTTAAACCTATCCTAGAGAAAGACTATCTCATCCAAGAAATGGAATAGGGGGAAAGATGGAAATGAGATATCGATGAAAGGAACACTTTATTATGAAAAGTAAAAAGTGTTCTTTTATTGTTGTAGTCAAATGGACAAAATGATAGAATATCTAGGAATGAAAGGGTGAGATAATGAAAACGATTGCAATTGTTGCAACTGGTGGAACTATTGCTGGTACTGGTCAACAAGGAAAAACTGTTGCTTATCGTGCTGGTGAAATGGATGTTGATGAAATTATTCAATCTATTCCAATGATTAAAAATATTGCACATATTAAAGAATATCAATTAATGAATATTGATAGTAATGAAATGAGTCCACAAAGATGGATTGAATTAAGTAATACGATTAATGAGATTGTTCAAGATGAAAAAATTGATGGAGTTGTTGTAACACATGGAACAGACACCTTAGATGAAACAGCTTATTTTTTAACTTTAACCTTAAATACAGAAAAACCTGTTGTCATTACAGGAGCAATGCGTCCAGCTACCGCAACGAGTGCTGATGGACCTTATAATTTATATCAAGCTGTTTGTTTAGCTACTCATGATGAAGCACGTCATCAAGGAGTTATGGGATTATTTTCTAATACCATTTATTCTGGGAGAGATATTCAAAAGGTGAATAATTTTAAGATTGATGCTTTTGATCAAAAGGCGTTTGGATGTCTAGGTTATATGCAAGATCATGAAGTTTATTTCTTTTCAAGAACATTTAAGATTCATACTTTGGCTTCAAGATTTTCACAAGCAAAATTGGATGATTTAGCTTCTGTTGGGATTGCTTATTTTTATGCGGGAGCTTCCAATCAATTACTTTATGACTTAGCCAAAAATCATCGTGGGATTATCTTGACAGGTTCAGGAAGTGGAAATTATAGTCAAGAGTGGTTATCAGCGATTGAGGATTTAACAAAACAAGGAATTGTTTTTGTACGTTGTTCACGTGTTGCCCAAGGAATTGTTTTTGAAGATGAAATCTTTGATCCACATCATTGTTGTATTCCGGGGAATACTTTAACCCCACAAAAAGCAAGAGTTTTATTAATGTTGGCAATGACACAAACAAATGATAAAGAAGAAATAAGGAAGATTTTTAATGAATACTAAACAACAAGGAATTTTATTTACTGTTATTGCGACAATTATTTTTGGGATTACTCCAGCAGTAGGTAAATTAACTTATTCAATGGGGAGTAATGGGATTCAATTGGCTTTTTTAAGACATTTATTTGTTGTTCCTTTGTTTTTATTTATCGTTTTATATCAGGGACAATCATTAAAGTTAACTTTTCAACAAATCAAAGATGTTTTAAAAGTTGGTCTGATTGGAAATACCTTAACAATTGTTTTGCTTTATTCGTCTTATAGTTATATTGATGTTGGAAGTGCTACAGTTTTGCACTTTCTTTATCCTTTATTTGTTTGTATTATTAATTTCTTGTTTTATAAACAAGCTTTAAGTAAGAAACAGTTATTATGTTTAATGCTTGCAATTGGGGGTGTATTTTGTTTTATTGAACGCACTTCTGCTTCAATGTTTGGGGCTTTTTTGGCTGTTGCTTCAGGAATTTTCTTTGCTTATTATATGATAGGAATGGATCATTCTTCAATTCGTTATATGAGTCCTTATGTTTTTAATTTCTATTTGGTTATGATGAATTCAGTTGTTATTTTCTTATTAGGAATGATAACCAAGAGTATTGTCTTGATGCCTTTGAAAGGATATTTTTTATCTATGATTGTGGCAGTGTTGACTTCCTTGATTGGAGTGGTTTTATTTCAAAAAGGAATTTGTTGTTTAGGGGCTTCTTTAACTGCGATTCTTTCGACTTTAGAACCAATTACAAGTGTGTTTGTCGGCATTTTATTTTTAGGTGAAAGTTTAACTGGAATGAAAATTATTGGATGTATCTTGGTTTTACTTTCAACATTTATTTTGGTTAAATCACAAGGTGAAACAACATGAGTATAGATGAGTTTATTACTTTATTAAAACAGGAGTCAAGTTTTATCCTGGCGATTGATGGGATGTGTGCAGCAGGAAAATCAACGCTAGCAAGTTATTTACAGGAGCAGTTAGATGCTCAGGTCTTTCATATGGATGATTTCTTTTTACCGGCTGAGTTAAGGACACCTGAACGTTTTATTGAGCCTGGTGGAAATGTTCATTATGAACGTTTTTTAGAAACAGTTTTAAAACCATTATCAAAACATCAAACAGTCCATTATCAACGTTTCGATTGTCATCAAATGGCTTATCAACCAGTTATTGATAGACTTTACCATAGTCGTAATATTGTTGAAGGAACATATGCTTTACATCCTCAGTTATTACCTTATTATAGTCATGTTGTAGTTTTAAAAATAGATTCACAATTACAGATTGAAAGACTATCAAAACGTAATTTCAAGCAAATCAAACAATTTCAAGAACGTTGGATTCCTTTAGAAAATCAATATTTTGAATATTATCATCTCTTTGAAAAATATCCAGTGATAAAAGATATTCATATATTATAGAAAGATACATATAATATATGGGTGATAAGATGATTTTAAATGAAAAAGAAGTACAAACATGTTTAGAATATGGTTTAAAGCCATTGTTAAATAAATATTCAATTCAAATTAAAGAATCACAATTAAAAATAAATGAAAAGATTTATATGAGTGCTGTTATCACATATCAAGATCGGATCTTAGATATGTCAACCTCATTTACAATTGATTATAGAAATCATCAATTAGCATTTGAGAATATTAATGGGAAAATTGAATATCTTTTTTTACAACTGAATATGATGAGTGTTTTAAGACAATTGATTCATGATGATCATGTTATGTTTAAAGAAAATGCACTTTATTATCGTTGTGATTTACCAATTGATGAACTGATTATTGAAGATGAGCATTTGTATGTACAATTAAAAGAATGATAAGATGACCAAGAAAAATATCTTGGTTTTTTTTCTTGTGTTTTTGTAGTATTCATCATATAATAAAAACAGATGTTTTAAAACAGATGTTTTAAATAAAAAGGAGAGATTATCATGCCACCAAAAGCAAAGTTTACAAGGGAAGAAATTATTCAAGCGGCCTTACAAATTGTGAGAAGTCAAGGCTTTAGTGCATTGACCGCCAGAGCGTTAGGAGAGCAATTAGGGAGTTCTCCAAGACCTATTTTTACGATATTTGAGAATATGGAAGAAGTTCAGCAAGCTGTTATAGCAGCAGCTAAATCTGTTTATAAGGAATATATTGATAAGGGGCTATCAGAAGCCATACCTTTTAAAGGGGTTGGAAAGCAATACATATCTTTTTCTATGCAGGAACCAAAGTTATTTCAATTATTGTTTATGCATGAACAAGTTAATATTCCTGATATTCAAGGAGTTTTACCAATGATTGATGAAAGTTATCAAAGAATTGTCCAATCCATTCAAGAAAGCTATCATCTTGATGAAGTGTTATCGATTAAACTTTATCAACATTTATGGATATATACTCATGGAATTGCAACTTTATGTGCAACGAAGATGTGTCGTTTTACAAGTGAGGACATCAATCAGATGATTTCTGAATTATTTATGAGTCTGATTAAACAAATGAAAGTAGGAAATGTTAATGATTAATGTTAAAAATGTAAAAAAATCTTATGGAGCTATGAATGAAATCCTAAAGGGTATAAGTTTTACAATTGATGAAGGTGATTTTGTTGTTATTTTAGGGGCATCAGGTTCAGGAAAGTCAACACTTCTTCATGTTGTATCTGGAATAGAGGTTCCAGATAGTGGTGAGATTTATTATGATGAAAGTAATATTGCTTTATTTTCTGATCGTGAATTAACTCAATTTAGAAAAGAGAATATTGGTTTTGTATTTCAACAATATTATTTATTACCTCATATGAATGTGGATAAAAATGTAAAAATGGGAGCTGATTTAGTTGGTAATCAAGATTATCGAAAGATGATTGAAGCAATTGGTTTAAAAGCTAAGATGAATCTTTATCCAAGTGAACTTTCCGGTGGAGAACAACAAAGAGTTTCAATAGCAAGAGCACTAGCGAAAAAACCAAGAGTCTTATTTTTAGATGAACCTACAGGTGCATTGGATGAACAAACTGGGAGACAAGTTCTTGATTATATTTCTAAATTACAAAAGCAATATGGTTTTACGATTATTATGGTGACACATAATGAAAATATTGCTCAAATGGCTCATACCATTATCAAAATCAATAGTGGACAGATTTCACATATCTCAACGAATGCTATGATGAAAACAGCATTTGAGATTGGTTGGTGAGTTTATGGTTGGAATGAAAGATGTCATGAAATTAGTTGGAATAATGATTATTTCTTTTTGTGCAGTTTTTGTTTGTCATTTGTTTTTAAATTATTATATGGATTTGATTGTTTTAAAAGATGATATTTTAATGGGTGGAATGATGATTTTTTATGAAGCTCAATTATCAACTGCGAAGCTGATTAGCTTTATTAGTGGGGGATGTTTAATATTAACGTCAGTTATTATGTTGTTTTTCTATATTAAGCATTATATTGATATACATAGAAAAGAATTAGGTATATTAAAAGCTTTAGGGTATTCACGTTTAAAAATTGCTAGTCATTTTTGGCGTTTTGGTTTTAGTGTCTTGATTGGGTGTTTGCTTGGTTATGGGGGTTCGTTTTGGTTGATGCCAACTTTTTATGCAACACAAAATCAAGATAAGATTTTACCAGATATGACTATTCATTTTCATTTCTTGTTATTTATATTTTTGGTTGTTTTACCAACTGTCTTATTTTCTTTACTAGCAATCGTTTATAGTTATTATAAACTGAGAGGTTCATCTTTAACATTGTTGAAAGAAGCCCCTATTACAAAAGCTCAATCAAAAAAATATAACAATAATAAGGATATTCCTTTTTTAACAGAATTACGTCAATCAACAGTAAAAAGTAAAAAGACACTAGCATTCTTTGTTATTTTTGCAGCTTTTTGTTTTTCTTCTATGACTCAAATGGCAATGAAAATGAATGAACTAGCAAGTGAAATGATGGGAGTTATGATGATGGTTATAGGTATTATTCTTGCTAGTACAACTCTTTTTCTAGCCATAACAACTGTGATTAATGGTCATTTAAAAACGATATCTATGATGCGATTGACTGGTTATTCTCAAAAGGAATGTGCTAAGGCATTGCTTGGAGGTTATCGTCCGATGGCTTATTTGGGGTTTGTTTTAGGAACAATCTATCAATATGGATTGATTCAGATGATGTTATTGGTGGTATTTAAAGATGTTGCAGGGATTCCTCAATATCATTTTGATTTTGTAGCAATGTTTATTTCTTTGTTTAGCTTTATTGTGATTTATGAGATTGTTATGTATGTTTATTCACAAAAAATAAAGAGCCTTTCAATTAAAGCAATCATGCTTGAATAAAATAAAGTCATGGCGATTATCCATGACTTTATTGATTATTCTTTAAAACTTCATCAATCAAACCATATTCCAATGCATCATAAGCATTCATAAAATAATCACGATCAGTATCTTTTTTAATCTTTCGAAGTGGCTGATTGGTCATTTTAGCTAGAAGATGATTTAATTTATCTTTTTGCTTTAAAATGTGTTTAGTTGTAATTTCAATATCACTGGCTTGACCATTTGTCCCACCGAGGGGCTGATGAATCATGATTTCTGTATTTTCTAATGCACAACGTTTGCCTTTTGCTCCAGCAGCTAGTAAAAAGGCTCCCATACTGGCAGATAAACCCATACTAATTGTTGAAACATCACATTTTACAAAGTTCATTGTATCAAATATTGCCAGTCCAGCTGAAACGCTACCACCTGGTGAGTTGATATACATATAAATATCAGCTTGATTATCCAATGATTCCAAGTAAAGGAGCTGACTTACAATAGAACTGGCAAGTTCATCATTGATTTCACCACATAACATAATAATACGATCTTCTAATAATCTAGAGAAAATATCATAAGCATATTCTTTCGATTGTTTTTTTAAAATAACTGTTGGTATAAAATGCATAAGTTTTGACCTCCATAGTTCATTATAGAGTGATTTAGCTTGATTATTCATAAAATGATAAAGGTTGAAGAATGTTATGTTTGATTTATTCAAATAATGGAAATTCATGATTTAAAAATGGAAAAAGTTGTTTAATTCGTCAATTGTTATGTAAGAAAAAGTCTTTTCTTGCTTGGAAGTGTTTACATTAGGAAACTTGTGAATTTTTTTATATATTACTTACAACTTTTATTGATTTATTTTAGTTTGTAGACTATAATAGAGTCATAAAATAAATCAAGGAGGATGTCAAAGAAATGGCAGTAAAAGTAGCAATTAACGGTTTCGGACGTATTGGACGTCTAGCATTTAGACAAATGTTTGGTGCTGAAGGATATGAAGTTGTAGCAATCAACGATTTAACAGATCCTAAAATGTTAGCACATTTATTAAAATATGATTCAGCACAAGGTACTTATGCTTTAGCTGATAAAGTTGAAGCTAAAGAATCTTCAATTGTTGTAGACGGAAAAGAAATCGAAATCTACAAAGAAGCAGATGCTTCTAAATTACCTTGGGGAGAATTAGGAGTAGACGTAGTATTAGAATGTACTGGTTTCTATACTTCTAAAGCTAAATCTCAAGCACATATCGATGCTGGAGCTAAAAAAGTTGTAATTTCTGCACCTGCAGGAAATGATTTACCAACAGTAGTATTCGGTGTTAATGAAAACATCTTAACTGCTGATGACACAATCATCTCAGCTGCATCTTGTACAACTAACTGCTTAGCACCTATGGCTAATGCATTAAACAATTTAGCACCAATCAAATCTGGTATCATGTTAACAGTTCATGCTTACACTGGTGACCAAATGGTATTAGATGGACCTCATAGAAAAGGTGATTTAAGAAGAGCACGTGCTGCTGCAGTTAATATCGTACCTAACTCAACTGGTGCTGCAAAAGCTATCGGATTAGTAATTCCTGAATTAAATGGAAAATTAATTGGTTCTGCTCAACGTGTACCTGTACCTACAGGATCTACAACTATCTTAACTTCAGTTGTTGAAGGTGAAGTTACAGTTGAAGAAGTTAACGCAGCAATGAAAGCAGCAACTACTCCATCATTCGGATATACTGAAGAACCATTAGTATCTTCTGATATTATCGGAATTTCTTATGGATCATTATTCGATGCAACTCAAACTATGGTTAAACCATTAGACAACGGAACTACTGAAGTTCAAACAGTTGCTTGGTATGACAACGAAAATTCTTATACTTCTAACATGGTTAGAACTATTAAATATTTCGCTGAATTAACTAAATAATGCCGAAAGAGAACCCTGACGGGTTCTTTTTTTTGCACATCTTTTGCGTAAAATTGTCCTTTATAGTATGATTATGTCAAAAGAAAGGAGGAAGGAAGATGGATTCGTCAGTTATTATTGGATTACTGATTCCTTTTTTAGGAACAACATTAGGTGCAGGCTGTGTTTTCTTTATGCGTCAAAGCATGAATCGTTTAGTAGAGAAAATTTTATTAGGATTTGCTTCTGGAGTCATGGTTGCTGCTTCAGTCTGGTCATTGTTGATTCCCGCGATAGATATGTCAGAAGATTTAGGTAAATTTGCTTTTATGCCAGCTGCGATTGGATTTTTATTGGGAATAGGTTTTTTATTGATGTTAGATAAAACAATTCCGCATATGCATTTAGATTATCAAGAAGAAGGGAAAAAAGCTCAGTTAAAGAAAACAACTATGTTGGTTTTAGCTGTAACTTTACATAATATTCCTGAGGGTATGGCAGTTGGTGTTGTGTTTGCAGGTGTTATATTAGGTAATAATGATGTGTCTTTGATGGGAGCTATGGCATTGGCTATTGGGATTGCGATTCAAAACTTTCCTGAGGGTGCCATTATTTCAATGCCTTTAAGAAGTGAAGGTGCTTCAAAGAAAAAAGCTTTTGGTTATGGTATGTTATCAGGGATTGTTGAACCAATTGGTGCAATTATTACCATTTTATTATCTCGTATTGTGATTCCAATTTTACCTTATTTATTAGCCTTCGCAGCTGGAGCTATGATGTATGTTGTTGTAGAAGAATTAGTTCCTGAAGCTTCTTCTGGAGATCATAGCAACATAGCAACTATTGGTTTTGCGATTGGCTTTGTAGTGATGATGATTTTAGATGTTGCTTTAGGATGATGAATATAAAAAAGTATGATATAATAGATGAAAATGAGGGAGGATGAAAGAATGGATTTACATGAATCTGGTGAGATGTATCTTGAAACGATTCTCATGTTAAAAAATAAAAATGAATATGTCCGTTCGATTGATATTGCTCATGAGATGAATTTCTCTAAGCCAAGTGTATCACGTGCTATTAAAATCCTTAAAGAGTCACAATTGATTACGGTTGATCAAAAAGGTTATATTGATTTTACTGATAAGGGTCGTCAAATTGCTGAAAAGGTTTATAATCGTCATACAACTTTAACAGATTTTTTAGTTACTTTAGGGGTAAGTCAAAAACAAGCTGAGGATGATGCTTGTCGTTTAGAACATATTATCAGTGAAGAAAGTTATCAATGTATTCGTCAATTTTTAAAGAAGCAGTCTTAAGGATTGCTTTTCTTTATTATAAAAGTTGCATAAAAGTGTATAATTATGCAATTAGATGTGATATAATGTAGAAAATAAAATATTTCGTTGCATAATATTATGGATATATTTCCTTTGTCATTGATTAGAAAATCAACTTTATAAAAATGATGTGATTTTGTAATAATTGAGTTTAGTTAGTTATATTTTGAGGAAATATATGGTAAAATAAGAAAACGAGGTGTGAATATGGATAATTATAATTTTGAATATGAACAAAAGAAAAAAAAGAAATTAAAAAAGGGACCACTTTATGTGATTGGTTGTCTTTTGTGCCTGGTTATTGGGATGGGAGCAGGTTATTTTTTACGTGGCTCACAAACATCAGTTGCGACATCAAAAGAAACAAATATATATGATGAAATACGTCAAACATTAGAAAATGATTTTTTAGATACTACTGATAGTCAAATGTCTTTAAAAGAAAGAATATTAAATGGGATGGTCTATGGTTTAGGAGATCCTCATACATCTTATTTGTCACAGGAACAATCAGCTGCTTTTACAACAAGTGTTAATGGGTCTTTTCAAGGAATAGGTGTGACCTTTACTACTGTTGATGAGGGTGGACTTATTTTAAAAGTGTATCAAAATACACCTGCTGCTAAAGCGGGAGTATTGGCAGGAGATATGATTACAAAGGTAGAAGGAACTTCAATTGCTGGATATACTTCTGAAAAGATTAAAAATACGATTCAAGGTGAAAGTGGTAGTGAAGTAAGTTTGCATATCTTAAGAGATGGAAAAGAATTGGATTTAAAAGTAAAAAGAGAGAGTGTAGAAACTTCTGTGGCTAGTCAAATAAAAACCGTTGGAAAAGAAAAGGTTGGTTATTTAACAATTACAACTTTTGGTGAAAGAACGAGTGATTTGGTTGAAGGAGTCTTAAAATCATTTCAAAAGGAGAATGTTAAACATTTGGTTATTGATTTAAGAGATAATAGTGGTGGCTATTTAGATGCTGCTCATAATATTTTAGATTTGCTTATTAAAGATGGAGAAGTGCTTTTTAGAGTTGAACCAAAACAAGGGAAAGAACAAGTTTATAAGGCAACAAATAGGGAAAAATATACATTTGATGATGGTTATATTTTAGTTAATGGTGATAGTGCAAGTGCTTCTGAGGTTGTTACTGCAGCATTAAAAGAAGTCTTAGGTTATAAAGTTGTTGGTGAAAAAACATATGGAAAGGGAACCGCTCAAACACAAAAGGTTTTTGCTGATTCATCAGTGTTAAAATATACGAATGCTAAGTGGTTAACGCCAAAAGGTGATTGGGTAAATGGTAAAGGAATTAAACCTGATTATGAAGTGAAGATGAAAAGTATTGGTGATTTTCATGTGGGAGAAATGAAAAAATCTTATCATTTTGATCAAGTTGATGATAATGTTTTGTTTATGCAAGAAAAGTTAAAGGAATTAGGATATCCAGTCGATCGTGAAGATGGCTATTTTTCACAAAAAACAAAAACCGCTTTAGAAACATTTGAAAAGGATTATCATTTGAAAGTAGATGGAATTTATGATAAGAATGATTCAATGATTTTATTGAGTGCTTTATCTTATCATATTTATCAAAAAACAATTGATCAAGGATATCAAAAAGTAGAAGAATTAATAAAGTAAGGAGTGGTAGAAATGGAAAAGTTTAAGCTTGTCTCTGAATATTCTCCAATGGGTGATCAGCCAACAGCTATTCAACAATTGGTAGATGGAATTAAAGCTGGGAAAAAGGAACAGGTTTTATTAGGTGGAACAGGAACAGGAAAGACTTTTACTGTTTCTAATGTTATAGCTCAAGTGAATAAGCCAACCTTGGTTTTAGCACATAATAAAACTTTAGCGGGGCAGCTTTATTCAGAATTAAAAGAGTTTTTTCCTGAAAATAGAGTAGAATATTTTGTTTCTAACTTCGATTTTTATCAACCAGAAGCCTATATTCCTAAGAGTGATACTTATATTGATAAAAATGCACAGACAAATTATGAGATAGAAATGCTGCGTTCAGCAGCAATGAACTCTTTGTTAGAAAGAAATGATACAATTGTAGTAGCATCTGTTGCTTCAATTTATGGATTGGGAAATCCTGAACAATATAAAGAAATGATTTTTTCTTTACGTGTTGGTCAAGAGATTGATCGTAAAGAATTATTGACTTATTTGGTTGATCGTCAATATCAAAGAAACGATATTGAACAATCAAAAGGAACATTTAGAGTTCGTGGTGATGTGATTGAAATTGTGCCAGGTCATACTGAAAGCTGGTTAATCCGTATTGAGCTTTTTGGTGATGAGGTTGAACGTATTAGTGAAGTTGATCCTTTAACAGGAAAGGTTTTGGGAAGTTATCATACTTATACGATTTATCCTGCTTATGGATATGTAACGAAACGTGAACAGATGTTAAAGGCATGTGAAACGATATCTGCTGAATTAAAAGATCGTTTGAAATATTTTGAAGATAATATGAAACCTTTAGAGTATGAGCGTCTTGATCAACGTACTCGTCATGATGTGGAAATGTTAAGAGAAGTAGGAATGTGTCCAGGAATTGAAAACTATTCTCGCCATATTGATGGAAGACAAGCCGGACAACGTCCTTATACATTAATTGATTATTTCCCTAAAGATTTCTTAATGATTGTAGATGAAAGTCATGTTATGTTACCACAAGTGAGAGGAATGTTTAATGGTGATAGAAGTCGTAAAGAGACACTTGTTGAATATGGATTTAGATTACCAAGTGCTTTAGATAATCGTCCTTTACGTTTTGAAGAATTTGAAAAGATTATTAATCAAGTTATTTATGTTTCAGCTACACCAGGTGATTATGAATTAGAAAAAACACATGGTGAATATGCTGAACAAATTATTCGTCCTACAGGATTGTTGGATCCGATTATAGAAGTTCGTCCAACTAAGAATCAAATTGATGATATTATTAGTGAGATTAATGAACGTATTGAGAAGAATGAAAGAGTTTTGATTACAACTTTGACAAAACGTATGGCTGAGGATTTAAGTGCTTATTTAAAAGAAGTTGGATTGAAAGTTGCATATTTACATTCTGATACAAAGACTTTAGAAAGAACTGAAATTCTAAGAGATTTAAGACTTGGGAAGTATGATGTTTTAGTTGGTATTAACTTATTGAGAGAGGGTCTTGACTTACCAGAAGTTTCACTTGTTTGTATTTTAGATGCGGATAAAGAAGGGTTCTTAAGAAGTGAACGTTCTTTGATTCAAACAATTGGTCGTGCTGCCAGAAATGCTAATGGAAAAGTCATTATGTATGGTGATCGTATCACTGATTCAATGAGAAAAGCCCTTGATGAAACAGCACGTCGTCGTGAAATTCAAGAAGCTTATAATCAAGAACATCATATTACTCCACAAACAATTCATAAGGAAATTAGAGATTTGATTCAAGGTAAAGAGACAGTTGATGAAGCAACAGCTCTTGTTCAAAAAGGTAAGAAAGCTGATAAGAAGGCTAAGAAGAAATTAATTGAGGATTTAGAAAAAGAAATGAAACAAGCTGCGAAGGTATTGGATTTTGAACGTGCGATGGAACTTCGTGATATTATTATGGAATTGAAAGGTGAAAAATAATGCAGTTTAAAAAACTTGCAGAGGATGTCTTTGAAGATATTTTACATTCAGGTGGGTATGTTTATATTGTTGGTGGATGTGTTCGTGATGAAGTTATGGGAATCCAAGGTGAAAATGATATAGATGTAGAAGTCTATCATTTGACGTATCAACAATTATATGATGTTTTAGCTCGTCATGGACATGTGAATACTTTTGGACAATCGTTTGCTATTATGCAGCTTGATTGTTTACCTCATTATGATTTTGCCTTGCCACGTAAAGAAAAGAAAACAGGTGAGAAACATCAGGACTTTCAAGTGATGATTGATCCTGAATTATCTTTAGATAAAGCTATTCAGCGTCGTGATTTAACCATGAATGCTTTAATGTATGATTATCAGCAAGGTAAGATTATTGATTTATGTGGTGGTATTGATGATATTAAAAATCGCGTGATTCGTTGTGTAAATGTGAAAACCTTTGCTGAAGATCCTTTAAGGGTTTTAAGAATTGCTCAATTTGTTGCTCGTTTTGATATGTTGGTGGAAAAAAGGACATTACAATTGTGTAAAGAAATGGTTAAACAACATATGTTAGACCATTTATCAATTGAAAGAGTCTATAGTGAATATTCAAAAATCTTAATGGCAGAAAAACCATCATTAGGATTTGAGTTTTTAAGAACGATAGATGCTTTACCGCCTTATCTTAAAGCTTTAGAAACTACTCATCAACGTTTAGATTATCATCCTGAGGGACATGTTTTCAATCATACGATGTTAGTGATTGATGTGGCTGCTTTAACGAAACATAAAACAGATCACCCATTATGGTTTATGTGGTCTTGTTTATTGCATGATATTGGAAAACCTGTTGTAACTACAAAAGAAGGTCATGCTCATGGGCATAATGAAGCAGGGGTTGAGGTTTTTAAACAAGTGGATATAATTACAGCTAAAAAAGAACGAGAATATATTTCTACAATGATTATGTATCATATGCATTTGATGAATATGGCCAGAAATCATAGTAGGGATTTATCTTATTTGAGGTTGTTAAAGAAGATAGATGGAAAAGTTTCATTGAATGATTTGATTTGTATAAGTTGTTGTGATAAGTTAGGTAGGGGGAAAGTTGCAAGAGAACAGTATGATGCTTTTTTAGAGTTTATTGCTGATAAAAAGGCGCGTTTGGGTGATCGAGCAAAACCTCCAATGATTAATGGAAACGATTTATTGGAAGCTGGATTTAAGGCTGATAAGCAATTGAAGAAGGTTTTAGCAGAGGCTTATGATTTACAGCTTCAAGGAATAGATAGAGAGAGAATATTAAGGAGTTTAAAGAAAAAGTATGATAAAGGATAAGATTATTATTAAAGGAGCTAGGGTCAATAATTTAAAAAATATTGATGTTGAGATTCCACGTGATAAGCTTGTTATTATGACAGGTTTATCAGGAAGTGGTAAAACATCTTTGGCTTTTGATACGATCTATGCTGAAGGGCAAAGACGTTATGTTGAATCTTTAAGTGCTTATGCAAGACAGTTTTTAGGTGGTGTTGAAAAACCTGATGTTGATAGTATTGAAGGATTGTCACCATCTATCGCGATTGATCAAAAAACAACATCTAACAATCCACGTTCTACCGTTGGAACAGTAACAGAAATTTTTGATTATTTAAGATTGTTATATGCACGTGTTGGTCATGCTTATTGTCCTGAACATCATGTTTTAATAGAATCTCAAACAATTAAACAAATGGTTGATACGATTGATACATATGAAGATCGTACAAAGCTTCAAGTTCTTGCGAGAATGTGTAAAAATCAAAAAGGAACACATAAAGAATTGTTTGAAGATTTGATGAAAGAGGGATTTGTTAGAGTAAAGGTCGATGGTGAAATAAGACTATTAGAGGAAGATATTGTTTTAGATAAGAATAAAAAACATAATATTGATGTTGTGGTAGATAGAATTGTCAAAAAAGAAGGATATCGTTCACGTTTGGCTGATTCTTTAGAGACAGCCTTAAAATTAACTGGAGGAGAAGCCATTGTTGAGAATTTAAATACTCATACTGAAAAGCTTTTTTCACAACATTTAGCTTGTCCTCATTGTGGATTTAGTGTACCTAAATTAGAACCAAGGTTATTTTCTTTTAATAATCCATTAGGGGCCTGTCCTGATTGCAAGGGAATTGGTGTTAAAAATGAGGTTGATGATGATTTATTGATTCCTGATTGGTCATTGAGTATTAATCAAGGTGGAATTCGTTATTTTAAGACATCAGTAGGTACAGATCGTATTGAATGGCAAAGATTTTTGGTTTTATGTCGTGAGTATAACATTGATTTAGATAAGCCTTTAAAGGATTTTACAAAGAAAGAATTAAAGGTTATCTTAAGAGGATCTGATCGTCCTATTAGTTATACTATTGAGTCAAGTTCAGGAAATGTTTCTAAAACAACAAAATATATTGAAGGTGTAAAAACACTTATTGAAAGACGTTATGAAGAAACGACTTCAGCATGGTCTAAGGAATGGTATGCTTCATTTATGGCCGAACATACTTGTCCAACTTGTCAAGGTAGACGTTTAAATGAACAAGTTTTAAGTGTTCAAGTTGGTGGAATCAATATTAGTGAGTTTACTGATATGTCGATTGAAAAAGCCTTAGAGTTTATCAATCAATTACAATTAAGTGAAACAGAAACAAATATTGCAAGATTGATTATTAAAGAAATCAGAGATCGTTTAACATTCTTGAATGATGTTGGGTTAGGTTATTTAACTTTGTCAAGAAGGGCTGGAGGATTATCAGGTGGAGAGGCACAACGTATTCGTTTGGCTACTCAAATTGGTTCACGTCTAACTGGTGTTCTTTATGTATTAGATGAACCTTCAATTGGATTACATCAAAGAGATAATGAGAAATTAATAAAAACATTATGCAATATGCGTGATTTAGGAAATAGTGTCATTGTTGTTGAACATGATGAAGATACAATGCGTGCTTCTGATTATATCATTGATATTGGGCCTGGTGCTGGTGTACACGGTGGAGAAGTTGTTGCTGCGGGAACACCTGAAGAAATTATGCACAATCCAAATTCTATAACTGGAAAGTATCTTTCTGGTGAGTATAAGATTCCTGTGCCAAAGAAAAGAAGAAAAGGAAATGGACTCTTTATTGAAATTAAAGGAGCACAAGAGAATAACTTAAAAAATATTAATGTGAAGTTTCCACTTGGAAAGTTTGTTTGTGTAACGGGAGTTTCTGGAAGTGGTAAATCTACATTGGTGAATGAAATTTTATGTAAAGCAGTTCGTGCTAAACTTTATCATTCTAAAGAAAAACCTGGAAAGCATAAAGATATTTTAGGCTTGGATAATGTTGATAAGGTCATTGAAGTTTCGCAAGATCCAATTGGAAGAACACCACGTTCTAATCCAGTGACTTATACTGGGGTTTTTGATGATATTCGTGATTTATTTGCGAAAACTCCTGAAGCAAAGATGAGAGGGTATGATAAAGGACGTTTCTCATTTAATGTGAAAGGTGGGCGTTGTGAAGCTTGTCAAGGTGATGGAGTGAAACGTATTAGTATGCATTTCTTACCTGATGTTTATGTGCCATGTGAAGAATGTGGAGGTAAACGTTATAATGAAGAAACTTTACAAGTTACATATAAAGATAAGACAATTTATGATGTGTTAGAAATGACAATTGAAGATTCATTAGATTTCTTTGATAATTTACCACGTATTCGATCAAAACTACAAACAATTGCTGATGTTGGTTTAGGATATGTAAAACTAGGACAAAGTGCGACAACTTTATCTGGTGGTGAAGCTCAACGTGTGAAGTTAGCTAGCGAATTACAAAAGAAAGCAACTGGTAAGACAGTTTATATTTTAGATGAACCAACAACTGGTTTACATAGTCATGACGTAGCACGCTTAATTGAGGTTTTAAATCGTATTGTTGATCAAGGTGATACTGTTATTGTGATTGAACATAATTTAGATGTAATTAAAGTTGCTGATCATATTATCGATTTAGGATTGGAAGGTGGCGATAATGGTGGTACAATTGTAGTATCAGGAACACCTGAAAAAGTCGCTAAGTGTGAAGAAAGTCATACAGGACGTTTTCTTAAGAAAGTGTTAGAGTAGGAGGAACTATATGGGTAAATCAGTAAAATTAAAGGATTTATTAAAATCTTCGACGTATAAGCAGGTCTCTGGTGATGAGGAATCATTGGAAAGAGAAATCTTTGTAGCTGAAATGAATCGACCTGGTTTTGAATTAGCAGGTTTTTTCAAGCATACAGATTTTAGAAGAATTATTTTATTTGGTGAAAAGGAGATTGCCTTTGTTAAGGAAATGAGTAAAGAATCACAACTTGCTTGTTTTTCTAAATTAGCAAATGATGAAACACCTTGTATTATTATTGCGAAGGGATATGAATGTCCTGAAATATTAAAAAATATTGCGATAAAACGTAATTTCCCTATTTTTGAAACCAAACAGGCAACTGGTCGTGTATCAATTGAATTAACTGGAACTTTAGATGAAGCACTTGCTGCTGAAACATTGATTCATGGAGTCTTTTTAAATATCTATGGAAAAGGTGTTGTGATTAGAGGAGATAGTGGAATTGGGAAATCAGAAATTGCCTTGGAATTAATTAAAAGAGGTCATTTGTTGATTGCTGATGATGCGATTGAGTTATATCATATTGGTCAAGGAATTGTTGGGAGAGCACCAGAGGTATTAAAGAACTTATTAGAAATTAGAGGAATTGGGGTTATTGATGTTTCTAAGATGTTTGGGGTTGCTTCTATTTTACCAAAAGATAATGTTGATTTAATTATTCAATTAGAACGATGGTTGCCATCTCGTGAATATACACGTATTGGTGTAGAAGAAGATGATGTTACAGAAGAAATTTTAACTGTCCAAATACCAAAAATTGTCGTGCCAGTAACTGGTGGTAGAAGTATGTCTGCAATCATTGAAGCAGCTGTTATGAATATGCAATTGAAAGATTCAGGATTTGATTCTAGTAAAGAGTTTGTCAATAGAATATTAGACAATATCAAGAGTAAAACGAAATGATATTTTTTGAAGATTTTTCAACCTTTGTATCAATAGGACCTTTCCATATTCAATGGTATGCGATTGTGATTCTATGTGGTGCATGTTTTGCATATTTTTTAGGACAGTATCGATTTAAACAGCTTGGTTATGATAAAGAAATATTATCTGATTATTTCTTTATGTTGTTATTTGTTGGGATTATAGGGGCAAGAATTTGGTATGTCATCTTTACTTTTCAAGAGATGTATGCAGCTAATCCAATGGAAATATTTGCTGTATGGCATGGTGGTTTGGCCATTCAAGGTGGTATTTTTACTGGTTTGATTTATAGCTATTATTTCTTTAAGAAACACAATATTCCTTTCCTTGTAGCAGGTGATGCGATTATGCCGGGGGTATTAATTGCTCAAGCTTGTGGAAGATGGGGTAATTTCTTTAATCATGAAGCATTTGGTGGAAATGTAAGTCTTGAATTTTTACAATCGTTACATTTACCTAATTTTATCATCAATAATATGTTTATTGATGGAGCATATCATCATCCGACATTCTTATATGAATCTATTGGGAATGTGATTGCTTTTTTACTGATTATCTTTGTCATTAAAAAGCTTCAAAAACATATTGGGGTTCAATTCTTTAGTTATTTTGTGTTTTATGGTATTGTAAGATTCTTTGTTGAAGGATTAAGAACTGATAGTTTGATGTTTGGCCCTATTCGTATGGCTCAACTTATCTCAATTGTCTTTTTAATTGTAGGAGTCATTGGAATTATCTATGTACACCAAAAAGGTCAAAGAGTTGATGAATTTCAAGTAGAGTAGAGAAATCTACTCTTTTGCTTTATATAAATATAAATTGTTCACGAATATTTCATATAAGTTCGCTATAATTATTTTATGAGGTGATAACATGCATAATTCTGCAAAAAGAATTATCAAACAATATCATGATAATCAAGAAATGTATCGTTCACTAAAGCATGATATTGATGATATTTTTACACGTATTATTGAAACAAATCATTTTCGTATTTCTAATATGGCTATTCGCATCAAGAGTGAAGATGCTTTGATGAAAAAGATTACTTACAAGAATAAGTATCAAGATATTAAAGAAATAACTGATGTCGTTGCCTGTCGTATTATTACTTTGTTTGAGAATGATGTTGATCGTATTTATGAATGTGTGAAACAAAATTTTGATATTATTGAGTATAATGATAAAAGAAAAAAGAATTATGATGATCGTATTGATTTTGGGTATAATTCTTTACATTTATTGATTAAGTTTAATGATGAGAGATGTCAATTAATTGAATATTCTGCTTATAAAGATATTATTTTTGAATTACAAATTCGAACAACTTTACAACATTCATGGGCTGAAATTGAACATGGGTTAGGATATAAGTCACAATATGAAATTCCTAAAGATATTCGTCGTCGTTTGACAAGACTTTCAGCGTCACTTGAATTATTAGATGAAGAATTTGTTCAAATTGCTAAAGAAGTGGATGAATATAATAAAGGAATTGTGCATATTGAAAAAGTTTTAAAAACAGATATCAATGTGAATTCATTGATTCAATATGTCAATACATCTCCACGCATTAATGGTGTACTAGAAAAATTGCATAGTGAATTTCAATTTAAGTTTGAAAGAGACTCAGAATTAATATCTCAATCTAGACTTATTCAAAGATTTCATTATATGGGTTATACTTATATTAATGAGTTAGATGATTTTGTAGAAAATCATATGAAAGAAATTGAATGGATTTCAAGGGAACGTGTAGAAAACTATAAGGATAATCAGACAATTAATATATATAATGTTCTATTATGGATTTCTCTTGTGATGTTAGCTGAGGAAGGATCAGCTGATCCTGAAGAAATATTCACAAGAGAAAGTATTGAACGTTTACAGAAAATTAAAGAAAGAATAACAACAGAAGGATTAAGAAACTAATGATTATTATAAAGCCACATCATTTTATGGATATTATTAAGCTTTATGGTTCAGGAATAGAAGTGTTTGTTCCTGATGAAAAAATGCAACATGATTTCTATAAAATAGCCAATGAGATTATTAAAAATCATCAAGTTAAACTTTCTCTAACAATCGATGCTGATGATATATGTCAGCCCTGTGTTCAATGTATCAATGGAATCTGTGATAACGGATTGCCAAAAACATTAGGAAATATAAAAAAAGACGACTATAACAAGAGATTGGATCAAAGACTAATAGATTATTTGCATTTGGATTTAAAAGAACAATACACTGCGCTTGCATTATGTCGAATAATGTATGAAAAGAAAGATATTATCTTTAAAGTTTGGCTTGAAGAAGATGATAAAATCACTCAGCGTCGTTTTGAATTATTTCAATTAGGAGCAAAAAAATACTTAAAAGAACAGTAATGTTCTTTTTTTTCTTGACTACACCCTTGGGACATAGTGTAAGATTTTTGTGAGGTGGGAAGTTATGAAAATACAAGAAGTATGTCAACAGCTAAATACAACAAAGAAAGCTATTTACTATTATGAAAAACAAGGTCTTATTAAAGTAACTAAGCAAGAAAATGGCTATCGTGAATTTACTGAGGACGATATCAAAAAACTTCAAGAAATTATATTATTAAGAAAATTAGGGTTAGAAGTTAATGAAATAAAAAGAGTATTTAATTCAGATGGAAAAGATAGAGAAGCTAAATTAAGATATATTTTTGCTAAGAAACAAAAAGAATTATCTTTTCATCAACAACAATTAGAATGTTTTCAACTATTATTGGAAGATAGTGGTTCATTGAGTATGCAACAACTTCATCAAATGATTGATTATACTAGTATTGCCGAGGCAATAAAGGAACAATTACCAGGTTTTCTAGGAGAAATGCTTGTCCAATATTTTGAACCTTATTTACAGGGAAAAATAGAAACACCCATACAAGAAAAAGCTTATCATGATATTATTCATTTTTGGGATAATGTAACGATTAAGATTCCTTTATCTGTAAGAATGCTTATGTTTATTAATAAAATGATGAGAAATGAAGGTATTTTAAATATCATAAAACAAGTCCAAATGGATAATAAAGAAAAATTAGAAAGCGAAGAAGCGTATGAATATTATAAGCAGGCAGCTATATCTTCATATGAAATGTCAAAAAAACTTTCATGGAGAATTATGAGTTATCCAAACCGTAAAATGAAAATTGTATTTCAAAATATTGGTTATAATGATATTTTTATACCAGCATTAAGAAAACTATCACCATCATATGACCAATATTACACAACACAATTTCAACTCAATCAAAGAGTTTGTCAGGAATTAGGACTATATTATGATGCAAAGATGATTATTCGTAAGAAAAGAACACAATGATGTTCTTTTTCTTTGTCATCAAAGTGTCACCATTATATAATAAAATAAAGATAGGTGATAGAAATGAGTCGAATATTATTAGTAGAAGATGATTTAGCGTTAGCTAAATCATTAAAAGAAGCTTTAGAAATCAAAGAATATCAGGTACATATTGCAGATTGTTATGAAATAGCATTACGTGAGTATTTGCAAAATAAATATGATTTACTTATCTTGGATATTCAATTGCCTGATGGTGATGGAATTACACTTTGCCAACAAGTACGTCTTTCATCCCATGTTCCTATTTTGTTTTTAACCGCTAATGATAATGAAGATATGTTAGTTGAAGGTTTGAACAGTGGTGGCGATGATTATATGACAAAGCCATTTCGCATCAAAGAACTCTATGCAAGAATTTTGGCCTTGTTACGACGTAGTCAACCTTTGCAAGATCAATTAAGAATTGGTGATTTATCGATATATTTAAAAAGAAGGGAAGTCTTTGTTCAACAAGAAAAATTATCTTTATCAGTAATTGATTTTGAAATTTTAAAAATGTTAGTCACTCATCAAAATCAAGTTTTAACAAGACAACAATTATTAGAGGCTATTGAAAAGGATGAATATTATGTAGAAGATAATACATTATCTGTACATGTTAAACGATTAAGAGATAAATTGGGAACTTATCAAGGTATCTCTTATATAGAAACAGTGAGAGGAATTGGTTATCGTATCAATCAAGAGGTGTTATATGGAAACAAATAATCGTGAATTTATACTATTACGTTACAAAATGATGGTATCTATCATCATTCTTTTATTGATTTATATATTTTCTTTATCAAAAGAAATATTATTTATAGATAGTGTTTTATGTATTTTTTATATGTATTATTCATCTAAGAGAATATTAAAATCATTATTTACTGATATGCGTCATGTGATTGATTTTGCTTCTGGAGATCAGGAGTTTATGATTAAAGATGGAGATTTAGGTTTATTATATGATGAAATTGTCATTTTGAAAAAAAGAACAACAGCATATCAAGAAACCATTCAAAAAGAAAAGAATAAGTTAAGACAAACAATAGAAGATATTTGTCATCAATTAAAAACACCACTTGCAAGTGTTTCTATTTATAATGAATTACTATTAGAAGAACAACCTCACCATTATCTTATAGAAACACAACAACAAATAGAAAAAATGAAATATCTTATCAACAGCTTATTAAAACTAGCAAAATTACAAGGAAGTCAGGTTGATTTTGATTTTCAATATTTACCAATATATGAAGTCTTTCAATTGTCTTTACAAGCATTACATTCATTGATTCAACAAACATCTACTTCCATAACAATTGAAAAAACTGAAGCTTATCTCTATTATGATGAAAGCTGGTTACAAGAAGCTTTATCAAATATTATTAAAAATTCCTTGGAACATGGATGTTCAAAGATTAAGGTAACTTTTGAAGAACATCAACAATATATCAAATGCTTTATTTATAATAATGGTGAAGAAATCAAAGAAAAAGATTTACCCCATATCTTTGAAAGATTCTATCATTCTGCTAAACAACAAGGAGTAGGCATAGGATTGGCTTTATCAAAAGAAATTATTGAAAAACATCATGGATTAGTGATTGCTTATAATGATAATGGAGTCGTTTTTGAAATAACCTTTCCATTATTTCAAATGAATGATAAATACAAGGTGTCATAAAAGTGTAAGATAGTTTTCTTATAATAAAGATAGGAGGTGGAATATATGGAAAAGGTTGTAACGATAACTGATGTTTTTAAAAGTTATGGAGAAAATGAAGCAAAGGTAGAAGCACTAAAGAATGTTTCTTTGGATATTGAACAAGGAACTTTTGTAACAATTGTAGGGAAAAGTGGTTCAGGGAAATCAACTTTATTACATGTTATGGGAGGATTGGAAAAACCACAAAAAGGAGAAGTCTTAGTTGATGGTATTTCGTTATATCATTTAAAAGAAGATGAAATGACTATTTTACGAAGAAGAAAAATTGGTTTTGTTTTTCAATTCTTTAATTTGATTCCTAGTCAAAATGTCTATGAAAATATTATCTTACCTATGTGTCTAGATGGACGGAAAGAAGATAAAGAATATGTAGAAGATATTATTTCAATGTTAGGGTTACAAGAAAAGAAATTAGCGTACATTGATGAGCTCTCTGGTGGACAACAACAACGAGTAGCAATTGCCAGAGCCTTGGCTTCAAAACCATCTTTAATATTGCTTGATGAACCAACTGGGAATCTTGATTCACAAAATAGTGAAGAAGTTATGGATTTATTAAAACTCTCTCAAAGAAAGTATAACCAAACGATTGTCATGGTGACTCATGATGCAATGATGGCCAATAAAGCAGATCGTGTGATTACTATTGAGGATGGTCAAATTGTAGGTGATCAGCATGTTTAAACAGAATTATATTCAGAAATTAGCCTTTGATAATATTCGTAGACAAAGGAAATTTTATAGATTTATATTTGTTTCATTACTAACAACATTTATCTTATCATCAGTCATAGCAATCCTCTATGCTTCATATGAAGAAATAAGCTATCGTGAGAAATATACACGTTATGGGAAGTGGGGATTAGTCATTGATGGTGAAAGTGAAAATGAATTAAAAAGTCTTAAAAAAGATTGTTCAATTATATCAGGACGTATTTATCGTGTGGGTGAAGTAAATTATCAAGGGAAGTCCCTTGGTGAAATGACATCTTTAGATAATACTGCTTTAGATTTAACAGCGTTGCAATTAAAAGAAGGAAGATTTCCCCAAAATGCGAGTGAGATTATTTTAGAAGAAGATCGTTTGATTGGATTGGATATTCCTCATAAAGTTAATCAAACTATTGAATTAACAGTGAATGATGGAAATCATCAACAAACTTTACCTTATAAAATAGTAGGGATAGCTAAAAATTATTCACAGATTTATTCTATATCGTTAGGAAGTTTTATTACCGTCAATCACCCAACATCAAATTATCAAACCCTTGTTTATTCAAAAGATAATTTACAATTATGGAATAGTGTTATTACAAATCAATTTGAAGATAGAATTCAGTATAATATGGAAACATATGGCGGAAATTATAAAAGAATGGGTGAAGATTCATTATATCAATATGATGACTATTCTCTTTATTTTAGATATGTTATTGTGATTGTAGGATTTATTGGAGTTTTAGGAACAATGATTTCATCAGTGAGTAAACGAACTGAAAACTTTGTTTTAATGAGAGCGATTGGTGCAACCTCTAAACAGATACAAAAATTAATTGTGTATGAAGGATTGTTATTGATTATTATTGCGGGAATTATTGGAGTTGTTTGTGGTTTGATTTTAAGTGCTACTATACTTTATTTATATCATTCTTTAATGAATGGTGCATTTCTCATGATTGTGAATCAGACGTTTTATGTTCAGCTGGCAATTTCTTTTATAGTAGCAGTTATTGTAAATTTTATACCTTCATTTGAAGCTTATTTCATACCTCTCACAAGTAAAGTTCATCAATCTATAAAGAAACATAAGGTAAGAAAGATTAGAAAAGTCACTATTCCTTCACTAGCTTTAAGAGAATTGACAGATAATAAAACTGCTTCCATCAGTCTTATTATCTTATTGATGGTAGGAATTATGGGGAACATGATGTTATTTTATACTATTGATACTTATACAGATGATTTAAAATCACTTTATGTTGAGGATTATGATTATACGATAGGAAACTATGATGATTCCATTTCTCAAGATGAGCTCACTGCATTAAGTCAAATAAAGGGTGTTTCAACTCAAATTGTACATAGTCATGATATCCAGGTTTATTGGCAAGATATTACTGAAGAAAAAAGTCTGCTTTATGGCCGTCAAAATAATTTTAACTTACAGCCTGAATCAAAATATTATTATTTAGAAACAAGTGAATTATTTTATTATGAAAATCAAGCTGTCGTTGAAGATATTTTATTAGCACATCATATGGAAGGAAGATTTCCTGAAAATGAAGATGAAGTATTTATTGTTAAAGAATTTTGGAATGCTCATGAAGATGGTTCTGGGAGTGGAGGTTATTATACTAAAAAACAATTTGATGAGGATAAAAAAGACTCATATATTCAAGAAAAAGGATTAGATATAGGAGATGAAGTAGAAGTATTTACAAATGATTGGGGAAGTAGAAAGCTTGGAAATGGTCATCGTATGAAAATTGTTGGAACAATTTATTTTGATGATGTAACGCAAAAAGAAAATCGTTTATTTTTTGGAATAGGTAGTGGAGGTATGTATAAATTTCTTACAAATAAGCAAACTTATCAAAAATATATATCAAAAGATACTGAACAAAATATATTTTGTGATGTTAATAATTATGATGCACAATTTACATTAAAGAAGCAATTATTTGAAATCAAAGATAGATATCCTGATGTTATGTATAATGATTTAAATTCAGTTCAACAATTACATATTATTAGTTTAAAAGAAATAACCTTTAAAGACATTTCTTTCTTTGGTGGATTGGTGTTTGGAATTATTTTATTAGTTTATATGAATCGTAAGATTAAAGCAATAGCACGTAAACATCAAATTGGATTGTATCGAGCTATAGGAATGACAAAGAAACAGATTGTTATGATTTACACCCTGTATGCTTTTGCGATTTATATAATCAGTTTTATTATCTATACTATACTTTCTATTTTACTTTCCAATTTACAATTTTTGAATATGCTTGATTATATTCAATTGTCTCAAGTATTATCAGTCATCAGTTTAGGAGTTATAGTTATATTTGTGATTGTATTTGCTGTATATAGTGAACTTAAAAATAATATTTTGGAAAGTATTTCTCATGATTAAAAGAAAAGGACGACCGATTTTATGGCCGTCCTTTGGTTATTTTTTCATTAATCCATCAGCAAAACTAATTGGCATACCAAACATAATACCAGTATGAGGATTGTTAATTCCTCCAACTGCATCATCAACTGTTTTTCTGACTAATTCAACCTGATCATCATTCACAATAAAGAAAATTGTTTTACTTTCAGGAAGTGGGTTCTCTAAGAATAAACGTAGTGACCCCAATAGATAACTCTCATCAGATTCATCAATTGATTTCACCATGCCAGTAGAATCAACGATTGTTCCCCCAGTTACTCCTGCTTTCTTTAAACGTGCTAATAAATCATCTAGACAATCAACTTTGTTTAAGACAACAAATATGACTTGCATTATCATCACCACCTACCTTTATTATATCGCTTGTATTCATAAATATCTAGTTATTATCGAAAAATTACAAAAAGCAATGATAATTTTATCACTATTATGATTTATTTTTTATCAATAAAAGTGAGAAGAAATTATGGGTTCTATTAAAAAGTGGCAGGCTATTTTTAACTGATTTGATTCTTATTGAGAAGAATAAATTAGTGTGAATTAAGATTGACTTTCACCAGCATTCTTAGAAATAACTTTGATTTGTTTTATTCTTTTATCAGTATTATCAGTTTCAATAGTATAAGGAGTATATTGGCAAACAATGTCAGACCCATAAATCTATAAAGAATACACCATTCCCTAAATCATTTAACTTATAATCTCTATATCCACCACTTAATCTTACACTATCAAGAGTGATACATATTTTATTATTATTTTCAGTTACATTGCTTATGAATGCATTACAAGAATATATTGCTAACTTGTCTAATGATTACTAAGATGGAAATAAATATAACTGTTTTTTAATAAATCGATTATCCATAGTGTTACTTCCAATTTAAAATGTAGATTAGATAAGTAGTTTTTATCTAAGTATGATATCTTTCATTAATATTATTACTACTAGCAGATCCTTAAAATTGAATTAAAGAAGCATAAGTATGTATGGGGATAAAAGTCATTATTTTTTTAAAGTAATTTATTTTATGTTTATTGAAGTGTCTGTATGATTAATAATCCTTTTCAGATGGATAGATAATTTCGTAATCATTTTCTCCTTGATTTTGTTGTTTATCAGGATTTTCTTGAATTATTTTCTTAATATGATTATCTTTATTATCAATTTCAATAATAACTGGAAATAATGTATCAACAAAAGGGGAAACAACAATGCCTCATTTAAGAATAAATTCATATACACCATCTTCTACTTTGACTAAATCATATCCTTTATAACTATTACTTCCCACATCTAATACACGCATAGATATTTTCCCGTCTTTTTCTTCTATCATATCAAAGAGACCGTATATACGTGTTTCATAATTTTTTAAATAAAAATATCCACATGTTAAGACAAGGATTATCACAATAAGTATGATATATTTGATTTGAATTTTATTTTTCATAATAGAGCTCCTTTTTGTTTATGAAATTGCAGTTATATATAACTGTATCGGTTATTGTGTCATTTGAATTTTATTCATATTATCAATAATTTAAATGCTAAAATACTTTTGAAAAGAAAGTATTTTTCTAATATTAGTGTAACAAATTATAGAATTTAAGTAAAGCAAACAAGAAAAATATATTATTTTTCATGCCTTAATACAATTAAAATACTTTTGAAACGAAAGTTATTATTGATGTGAAAAGTGAAGTGTGTTAAGATATTCTTATGAAAGGGGTTACATCATATTGGTGAAAGGAGCTTAGAAGAAAGTTGTTTATTGATTTCTTATGATAATATTTTAGACATGCGACCAATTGAGAAGTAGATTTTAGCAATAAAAGATAGTTCTTGCTTCTATGATTTTTATGAATAAAATCATTATAGATATACAATTGTTGATCATATCAATAGTTATATTTGTGAACCAATGTATAATCATGTTTATTATCCAACAATAGTAGAAGCTAGAAGGGAATTAAGTTTATAAATAGAAAATTGAAAAAAGATTATTAATTGGTTTAATTATTGCATTACTATGAGAAAATATGATTTTTTTATTCATTACATTTAAATTTCCTAAAAATCAATTGAAAGAAGATGGTGTTATGATATTTTGTTATATTATAGAGTTAAATATTATAGGATGGATTATTATAGACATATTGTATATGTTGAAAAAGATTTCAAAAGATTGTGGATATAAATATCTATTGTTATTGGCTATTATTTTTGTAATGAATTTTTTGGTTTTATATTTTGGAGGCTTTGAATCTGATACTTTAAAATGGTTTGATAATAACTCGAATTTTCATCTTGTATATTTATTATCTTTAATCGTTTTATTTATATTGAATGTAATTTTATTTTTTAAAAAACTAAAAAATAAAGATTGTTAAGTTATGATTAAAACCATTCGTTTTATGTAAAAATATTATTTACATTTATAGAGTGGTTTTTTAATACCTATATAAGCCAGACATATGTTATGTAATGAAAATTAAGTTCTATTTAAGCAAAATATGGGATATAAAAAATGAGTTAAAACATGAAATAATCCAAAGATTTAACTCATTTTTATTTATAATTATTTTAATCAATGCAATTTTGATTAACTTCTTTTTTAGATCATAGATTCCATTAATAATTTCATAAATTGCTGAAAAGTATCACGTCCAGTTTCTGTAAGTTGATAAATCGTATGTCGCTTATATTTAATATCATCATTTCTCTCTTTTTCAAATTCTATAAAACCTTCTTCTATTAATTTATCAATATGCCTAAATAACTTTCCATCTGTGACTTGACATATTTTTTTCAATTGAGCATATGTCAAAGGAGAAACAGTTAGACTTGCCATAATCTGTATACGTGTTGCTGAATCAAATACTGAAGATAAATTGGATAAAGTCTTATTTTCTGTCATCTTTTATACCTTTTTCAAATTCAGTAATATAAGAAGGAAAGCAAATGAAATCATAACAAAACCACCATTGTTTTTTAAAATCATAGACATATCGTAAAGCTTTATCATCATTTCAGTTGGTATATTTGAGTTTAAAAAGCTACTTATAAAATACACTACTGCTATTTCTCCGACGATATTGAGTAGAATAATAAGTAGTATTGTTTTTGTACGAAAATAATTGAATAAAACAAATAAAGCTAATATGACAACTAAACTTTCAATTGGAAAACTATCAAAAATAGATAGTAGAAAATCTGCTTTTAACCAATATGAAATAGGAAAAATCATTCTTATAAAAGCCATAATGGCAATAAAACAGGTAAAAAAGGTTAAAAAGTCTTTCTCTTTGAAAGTCATTTTTATTTTATAAACGGATATAACATAAATAACAATTGTTAATAAAAATAAAATAACGGTCATAACTCTTACAAGACTAAATAGATTTTCATTTAGAGATGTCATCGCATAATTTGAAATAAAATAAAGAATTATACTAAAAATTAGATATGATAAAAACCATATTGTTAATGTTTTAATTAATCCTTTTTTAGGTGTAGAATCATCTAGAATATATCTTGTATCATTTTGGGCATCTCTTATTTTTTCTAATATTTCTTTATTATCAATCATATAGACTCCTTTTCATACGTTCATAGTTACATTATAGTTTCTTTTAACGTTAGCTTCAATAAATTTTGTATATTATGAAAATGTATAAATATAAAAGTCTTAATATATTTTTGACTAATGAAAGCTGAGAATGGTAAGCTATACTTTATTTTCTTTTATAATTTGAAGTCTTTTAAAAGTTTTGAATCCAAAAAAACTTATAAATAGCAATGATAATATTCCATCAACTGCATATGCAATATAATTATTTGATGAATTAAATAAAGCAATAACCAATGGAATAAATATGATCACTCCTGTAAAAAGACCCCAGATATAAAAGAATAATGTATCATTGAAATAAGCCAATGCAATAAATAAAACAATACATGATAATAATGCTGGAACTCCCATAAAAGAGAAATTATACATACTTATGGCTTCAAACATACATATTAAACCACCAATACTAAGGATTAATCGATTGACTTCAGGACTTTTCATAATTTTTCCTCCTTTGAAAAATTTATCATTATTTTGTTTTGAATAGAACGGTTTATAAAATTATATTATATAGGATATAGATGTTATTATTTTAAGGATTTTTCATATCTATGATTTCTACACTTTCATTATACTTTCGTTTTGAAAGTATTTCAATAAATACTTTAATAATAAATATATTTCATAATTTATATAATATTATTGATGACAATCACTGAAATTGAGAAAAAGAAAAGCTTCTAGAATAGATTGATTGTATAGTAAATAATCTTGTATTGAAAATGGGATTGCATAGTTTGTTTTTATAAATATCTAGTTATTATCGAAAAATTAGGTTATAATAATAACTAGTAAAGATAAGGGGGAATATCAATGAAATACGTATTTACTGATAGAATGTCAAATGTGAAAGCATCAGCTATTAGAGAAATCTTAAAAGCAACTGCTGATCCTCATATGATTAGTTTTGCAGGTGGAAATCCTGCTGCTGAAGCTTTCCCAGTTAAAGAAATTGAAAAAATATCAGCTGATATTTTAAGTCATGATCCAATCAGTGTTTTACAATATGGAATTACTGAAGGAGATAAAGGTTTGATTGAAGCTGCAACTTCATTTTTTAATCGACATGAACAAGCATTAAAAGACGGGGATAAGATGCTTATTACTTCTGGTTCACAACAGATTATGGAATTTGCAGCAAAATGTCTTTGCAATGAGGGTGATATTGTTATTTGTGAGAATCCTAGTTTCTTAGGAGCATTAAATGCTTTTAAATCTCTAGGAGCTATTTTAAAAGGGGTAGAGTATAAAGATGGTCAATTAGATTTAGAAGCTTTAGAAACTATTTTGAAACAACAGCCAAAGCCTAAATTTATGTATCTTATACCAAACTTTCAAAATCCTACAGGAATGACAATGTCACTAGAGGTAAGAAAGAAAGTTTTAGAACTTGCTAAAAAGTATGAAGTTTTGATTTTAGAAGATAACCCATATGGAGATTTAAGATTTGAAGGTGATGCGATTCCTTCAATGAAATCATTGGATCAAGATGGACTGGTCATTTACGCAGCGAGTCTATCTAAGATAATTGCTCCAGGAATGCGTGTGGCTTGTTGTATTGGACCAGAAGAAATTGTGAATAAATTTACGGTTGCTAAGCAAGCAAGTGATGTTCATTCTAATTTATGGGCGCAAAAGGTTATGGCAAGGTATTTAACAGAGTATGATATGGATGCACATATTCAATCAATTCAAAAGATTTATAAAGATAAGTGTCAATTGATGTTAACAGAAATGAAAAAATATTTCCATCCAGAAGTAGAATATACAAAACCAACTGGGGGAATGTTTATTTGGGTTACTTTACCAAAGCATATTGATATGCAATTATTTGTTAAAAAAGCATTAGAAAAAAATGTAGCAGTTGTTCCAGGAAACGCATTCTTAGATGATGATACAAAAGAATGTCATAGCTTTAGAATGAATTTCTCAACACCTACAGATGCTAAGATTAAAGAAGGCGTTAAAATATTAGGACAATTAACTTATGATATGTACTAATTTTCGTCATATTTCTTGAGTTAATTCATATATAATAAACAGTCGGGAGGAATGAAATATGCCATATATTAAATTTACAACTACAAAAACACTTACACTTAATCAAGAACAATCATTAAAGAATAGTGCAGGTCAACTTATTTCCATCTTACCTAACAAAAAAGAAGAAAATCTAATGATTCATATTGAAGATAATCAAGTAATGTATTTCAAAGGAAAAGAATTAGATTGCATGAAAATTGAATGCCAATGGTTCCATCATGTTGATTTAGAGTATCAACAAGAATTTGTTAAAAAACTCATGGCAGATGTTGAAAAGATTACAAAAGTACCTGTTTCAAATCAATATTTAACTATTGAAGAATATGATCATTGGGGTAAAAATGGAGAATTAGCATAGAAGTCATAAAAATGACTTCTTTTTTTTAAAAAAGACTTGCATTATTATATCTAGTATGGTAATATAATTGAGCACAAAGAAAGATGCTTGAATAGCTCAGTTGGTAGAGCAATCGGCTGTTAACCGATCGGTCGTAGGTTCGAGTCCTACTTCAAGCGCCATGGCCTGTTGGAGAAACGGTTAACTCACATGCCTTTCACGCATGCATTCACGGGTTCGAATCCCGTACAGGTCACCATTTTTTTTGGAGGTTTAGCTCAGTTGGGAGAGCATCTGCCTTACAAGCAGAGGGTCAGCGGTTCGAGCCCGTTAACCTCCACCATTGCCGGCTTAGCTCAACTGGTAGAGCAACTGACTTGTAATCAGTAGGTTGAGGGTTCAAGTCCTTTAGCCGGCACCATTTTTTGACCCGCTAGCTCAGTCGGTAGAGCATCTGACTTTTAATCAGAGGGTCAGGCGTTCGAGTCGCCTGCGGGTCACCATCTTAATATGCGGATGTGGTGAAACTGGCAGACACGCTAGACTTAGGATCTAGTGCTTCGGCGTGCAGGTTCAAGTCCTGTCATCCGCACCAGATAATGATAATCCGAACCCGGTTCCAATCGGGGACGGCTTCGGATTTTTAGTATATCTTGAGTGCTAAAGCAAAAGCAGCGGTATCGTGAGTGATACCGCCGCTTTTGTTATTCAAAAATAAGTGTGGATTTTTATGAGAGGTTCCGCTATAATACAAGATATAGGCAGGAGGTAATGTATGAGTACTATAATTGGTGAAGTATCAATACCTGCTGACGATCAAGGATTTGTTTTAATGCAATGTCCTCTATGCGGGGAATTTTTTAAAATAAAACCAGAGGATTATCATGCAGAAGATGTTATTGAAATATGGTGTCCAAGTTGTGGTTTAAAAGCGGAAAATTATTTTACTGATGACGTGATAGAGCTTGCTCTAAAAAAGACAAAGAATTACGCAAATGATTTAATATATAACGAGATGAAAAAGTGGGAGAAGAAATTCAAAGGTTCATTTATCTCGTTCAAAGCAAGTAAAAAGCCACAGCATGAAGAAGAATATCCTATTAAGTATGGAATAGAAGCTTTAGAAGTTGAGGAATATTCTTGTTGCAAGCGGGAAGCAAAAATCAAACCAATATATAAAATGTGCGGGAGTTATTGCCCGTTTTGTGGGGTAAGGTATGAAGAACATTGATAAAAAACAATTGAAAATAATTTCCATGGAATTTAGAACAATTGCTAACCGTTTGATTACATGCAATCATCAGACGGGAATGGCTTTATTGAAAAAATTTATGGCTTATATTGACGAAAACGAAATTATATCAGAGTACATAAAGCAATATGTTAATCCAGACGATTTTGAGCCAGTTGAAAGAGGGACTTGCTTCTCCTCAATGGGCGATACAAAACAAGAGGAAATCTCTTATACATATCAGTATTTGAAATATGCTGTAGAGAATTATCACAACTTTTACCATGATATGGCTTTTCGTTATGCAAGGGAAGCGAATGATGCTGTAAAAGAATTTTGTAATCGAATAGTACTTCCTTTTGTCAACTATATTGAAGGGTATCTTACGGAAATAGGCATTCAGATGGGATATGATGAGGATAAAAAATTTATGATTAATGTAAATGGTGGCGTGGCACAGGTAAATGTAGCAAATGATAACGCAATAGTTCATGCAACTCAAAGCAATGGCATTGATGTTACTCAATTAGAAAACATTATCTCTGATATTATGAAACACATTCCTACTGATATTACACAAGAAGAACAGGAACAAATAAGTGACAGTGTTGAAGTAATCCGAGCTGAGGTACAAAGTGCAAGTCCTCGAAAGGGGTTCATTAAAACAGCGCTGAAAGGATTACAAGCTATCAATGGGACTGCACAATTCGGAGCAGCTATTGCTACATTAGTTCAATTTCTTGGAATAGTTTTATAATTGGGATTATCGTTAAAAGCGGCGGTATCGCGAGTGATACCGCCGCTTTTGTCATACGCTCTTTTTCTTTTCTGTTTCTTTTGCCCTCTGCGCTTTCCACTCCTCAAATTCTTTTTGTCCTTCCGGGCTTTCAAAGAATTTTTGGATTTCGGGAAGCAAGCACCGGGCAAGGGCTTCTATCTCATGCTGGGGGATATTTGTGTCCGGTTGCTTTTTTGCCATATATCGCCTTTCTCTGTATTCAGTTTTCAAGGTACACTGCCGCTGTGCGGCGTGAAATGTTTTCTGTCATCAATCACCGTTCCCTTGTGTGCCGCTGCTGCCGTTTCAGTTCCGCCAGTATATCCGGCGGGATACGGTCAACCAGCCGCTGTAAATCGTCCAGTTCACTTTTCAGCTTTGCCCGTTCCATCGTATCTTTCATCTTGCCTTTTTCGCTGGCCTTTGCCCTTGCTTCCAGCTTTTCATTTTCCGCCAACAGGTCATTGATTGTGACCTTGTACTTTTTCAGTTGCCCGGAGAAATTCTCCATCTGCGGAAACCACTTTTTCAGCATGGAGAGGGCTTCCTCTTTCTTCTTTCCGGCATTGAACGGGGTAATACCGTCCAGCGTGGCTTCAATGGCTCTTGCCTGTTTTGAGAGATTGACCGCCTGCTTGAACAGACGTGTGGGGATATGCTTCCTGCCTGTCTTGCTGGCACTTTCCCCACGCTCCAAGTTGGGATATTTCTCCACCATATAGGCGTGAAAATCGTCCTGCCATTTTGTGAGGTTG
>OBJQ01000173.1_pt1 | contig 63226 bp, 58 predicted proteins | sample 1519921 | NCBI WGS metagenome assembly OBJQ01 (sample SAMN04209244, study PRJEB22552) | human gut metagenome | biome: gut; material: feces | host: Homo sapiens | place: USA: Oklahoma
ACGCTTGCAAAGTCTCATTTTTCTTCTTTTTAAGGCAAAAAAGTTGAAAAAGTTTTTGATACACTCTTATTATAGCACAAAGCAAACATTTATCAATTGCCTTAAGCAATTTTTGTATTCAAAAAATAACATGGAATTATCTCCATGTTATTCTTCATTTACTTTTTCAAAGGCTTGAGGAATGATATGTTTATCTTCTTTATGTTTAAATTGATAATAACAAATAGTTAAGATAGAACATACAACAAAGATTCCTACAAATACCCATATTTCTGTTGTTAATGATGCATTTGCCATACTAATCACTTTTCTAAATCCATCTACACTATAAGTATATGGAACAAAATAGTGAATAGATTTAAAGAATGAAGCAGATGTTTCTAATGGATAAGTTCCAGCAGAACCACCTAAGTTAATAATCATAAACACTAACAATAAGAATTCACCAATAAATCCTGTTGTTAAGTTCAATAAAACGATAATTGACATAAAGGCAGCTGATACAATAATCGCAAATAGATAAGTCATCAATAATTGTTGTGGTTCAAATCCATTAATAAACCTCAAGCAACTAATCATAACAACTGCAGCTAAAGTAGAAACAGTATACATAACTGTTGCTTTAGAAGCCCAATATTTAACACTAGACTTAGCTTCTTTAATCCCATATCTAATTGGATACATCAATGTAAAGGCTAATCCACAAACATATAATGCAACACTCATCATATATGGTGCCATTGCATGCCCGTTGTTTTCTACAACAGATATTTCTTTATGAGATGTGTCAACTGGTGATGCCATCATTTCAAATGTATCATCATTTGTTGAAATCTTACTTTGTTCAGCTCCATCTTTTAAGCTTGTATTTAATGTTGTTACACCATTTTTAACTTCATTTAATCCTGATCCTAATGTAGAAGAACCATCTGCTAATTGACCAGCTCCACTACTAATTTGTCCTGCCCCACCACTAAGTTGTGCAGAGCCACCAACTAAAGTTCGATTGTTAGATACTAACTGAGAAGTTCCCATATACAATTGACTTGCCCCAGAATCTAATGCTTTTACACCACTAATTAATGTTGGAGTTTGTTTTTGGATTTCAGCAGTTCCATTGGCTAACTGACTAGCTCCATTTATTAAAGTTGAATTATTAGCAGTAATTGTTTTTAAACCTTCATTTACTTGATTTGTTCCAGCTAAATAAGCTGTTACTCCACCAACTAAACTATCTTTTTTATCAATAGTTATTTTAATAGGCTTATTATTTTGATTTAATGTTGTAAAACTTCCACCATTTACTGAAGCATCTACTTTATCAAGTCCAGCTTGCATAGTTTGTAATGCTTGTATCAATCCCATTGTTTCAGGAGTTGTTCCTTGTTGAGTTAAAGATTTTTGGATTGATTGAATTGATTGAGATAACTGATTGATTGTTTGATTGTTTGTTACAATTAATTTTTGAGGACCTGAAACATCAAATTTCTCAATATTTTTATTAATTTCATTTGAAGTTGATAATGCTGTCATTAATTGTGTTTTTAATGTTTCATCAATTTCTGAATTATTTTTAATACTATTAATTAATTCTGTATTTAATTGACTAGAATTAGTTGCAGCCTCTTTAAGTTTATTGAGTTCGCCTAAATCTGCACTCAACTGATTATTCAATAAAACTAACGTTTGAAGCTTTTCGGCATTATCAGCTAACTCTTTACCCATTTGAGCAGATAAACCTTGAACTTTTGTTAATAGTTGTTGATTAGAACTTTTTAATAAAGTTGTTCCTTCTCCTAATTCATGAACACCTTGAGATAATTGTGCATTGTTACTTACTAATTGTTGACTACCTAAGAAAGCTTGATTAACACCTAAAGTATAAGCACTAATTCCTTTATTTAATGATTGAGCCCCTTCATTTAATTGAAGAATACCACTTTCCAAAGCACCTGTAGAACTATTTAAAGTATCTAAACCATTCTTTAATGTATAAACACCATTATGAACAGTTAAGACTCCATCAGTATAATCCTTTAGTCCTTTATTAAGTGTATCAGCACCATCTTTAAATGTTAAAGAACTTGAAGCCAAAACTTTTAAATTATCTGAAATCGTATGATTACCATCAACTAATTGATTAACCCCATCAGATAATTTATTCGTTCCATCACTTGCTTCACCTAAACCATCAGATAAAGTCCCAATTTGTTCAAAGATTGTTTGAGCATAAGTCTTTGTTACTGATGAAGAAACTTCAGCTTTAATCTTAGCAATTGCTGAATCATCCATTTTAGAAGCAATATAGTTTGTTCCTGGATTCGTTGTATAGTTGAGAATCATTTTTTGTGGTTGATCATCCAATAATGTTGTTGCATTTTTAGAGAAATTTTCTGGAATTGTAATGACCATATAATAATCACCTTTTTCCAACCCTTTATTTGCATCCTCAGCATTAACAAAATGGAAGTTCATAGAATCATTATCTTCAAGATTCTTCACAAGTTCCTCTCCAACTGCTAAAGACGAATCATTGTAAGTCACCTCTTTATCTTCGTTAACGACTGCCACAGGAATTTCTCCTGTATTTCCATATGGGTCCCACATTGATCCAAGGAAAACACATGAATAAATACTTGGAATTGCAATAATAGCTATAATAACAACGATAATCCAAGCATTGTGGAAAATGTTTTTCCATTCTTGTCTAACCATAAGAAACCTTCTTTCTATATTTTCTATAGACATTTCATATCTATGGATATATAATGTCTATAGAGTATTATAGTTAATTCAATATAAAAGTCAACTCTTTTAGATACAAATTTAAAAAAATTTGTTAAAATAAGATATGAAGGTGAAAAGGATATGAAAATAAGACAAAGTTTTGAACAAGCAATTTGTATACTATTACTCATTGGAGCAAGTGATTCTCCTATTAAAAGTCATGAATTATCTCAAAAATTAGGTGTATCTGATTCTTATTTAAAAAAAGTAACAAGACAATTAGTTGTTTCTGGATTAATTACTTCTAAAGCAAGTAAATTAGGTGGTTTTGTTTTAAATAAAAATTTAAAAGATATTTCTTTATTTAATATCTTTGAAGCTATTGAGGGAAAAGAAAAATTTGTTGAAACAACTCATTTAGTAGAAAAAGTATTTGATCCTAAACTAAAAGTTAAAGAAACAGAAGATGTTATTGTCAATTATTTAAATACCGCTGAAGAACAATATAAAGCAAAATTAAAAGAAATAACTTTAGCGCATATAATTGAAGCTGCACAAGAATAGCCCTATGGCTATTTTTCTTATATAATAAAATATTGTCTCTAAGGGTATATTATGAATAAATAATTAATAAAATTACAATTCTTTTTCTAGATAAGATATGATAAAATAAATCACAGGAGAGTGAGAAAATGAACGAATATATTTTAAAAATATTACAAGATATTATGGCAATTGATAGTCCTTCTGGATATACTAAGGAAGTTATTCAATATTGTGAAGAAGAAGCACATCGTTTAGGCTTTAAAACTGACAAAACAAATAAAGGAAATTTACAAATCTTTGTTGATGGTGAAGATGATTATACAGTTGGTTTTTGTGCCCACGTTGATACTTTAGGACTTATGGTAAGAAGTATTAAGAGTGATGGAACTTTGGCATTTACAAATGTGGGTGGTCCAATTATTCCTACCTTAGATGGTGAATATTGTCGTATTATTACAAGAGATCAAAAAGTTTATACAGGAACAATTTTATCTAATTCACCAGCTGCACATGTTTTTAAAGATTCTAAGGATGCTCCTAGAGAATGTGAAACAATGCATGTTCGTATTGATGAAATAGTAAAGTCTAAAGAAGATGTTTTAAAACTAGGAATCAATAATGGTGATTATATTACAATTGATACCAAGACTCAAATTACGCCATCTGGATTTATTAAATCAAGATTCTTAGATGATAAAATGAGTGTTGCTATTTTATTTGGTATGTTAAAAACATTAGCTGATAAACAAATCAAACCTAAACATAATTTATTATTAATGATTTCTACTTTTGAAGAAGTTGGTCATGGTAGCAGTTATGTTCCTGAATGCATTAGTGAATTAATTGCTGTTGATATGGGATGTATTGGTTTAGATTTAGTATGTAGTGAGTATGATGTAAGTATTTGTGCTAAAGATGGTAGTGGTCCTTATGATTATGATATCACTAGTCAATTGATTCAACTTGCTAAAGATCATCAATTACAATATGCAGTTGATATTTATCCATTCTATAGTAGTGATGTTTCTGCAGCTTTAAGAGGTGGTCAAAATATCAAAGGTGCTTTAATTGGTCCTGGGGTTGGGGCTTCTCATGGTATGGAAAGAACTCATATTCAAGCAGTAGAAAACACTTTAAAACTTATCTTAGCTTATATTGCTTAGCTCTTTCTTTTAGAAAGAGCTTTATTTTCGTGCTTTTATTGTATTTCTTCGTTATAATGATAAAGAGAGTGGTGATATAAATGAAGGTATTGTTGAAAAGATCGATTATCGTGGGACTTATTTTATTATTAGTATGTAGCGGGGTTGCAACAATATATATTAATTCCTTATCAACTAATCTTTATGATGAAACAAATGAATACTTACAAGATATTACCATCCAAACAGCAACAGCTATCAAAAATAAAATCAATGAAAATCTAACCCAACTCAAAAGTATTAGTTTGATTATTCATCAACAAGATATGAGTCAAAAAGAATTACTTAACTATCTTGATGAATTAGCTCAAAGAGATGGTCTGAAAAGATTTGGTATTGCCAACAAAGATGGTGATGTTATAACGTCTGACAATAAAACTTTTAATATTAAAGAGCGTCAGTATTTTAAAGATTCTTTAGCTGGAAAAGCAGCAACCTCTACATCTTTAATTGATTATGTTGATAATAAAAAGATTATTGTTTATTCAGTCCCTATTTATAATCAAAAAGAGATTGTAGATGGTGTATTATTTGGAACTTTTGAGACTGATAAATTATCTGATATTCTTTCTACAGCAGCTTATAATGATGTAGGATATTCTTTTATCTTTAATGAACAAGGACAAATTATTATTTGTTCTGATGATCATTTAGAATTATCAAATATTGAAGATTTAAATAAAATTTATTTAAAAGATATTGATGTAAAAGGTGATGGAATTATATCCTTTCAAGATTTAGATGAAACAGATAAGTATTTAAGTTATGCTAATATTAAAAATAACGATTGGTTAGTCGCTTCTGTTTTTCCTCGAGAAATTGCAACTAAAAAAATCCAGAACTTTATTCAAAGTGCTCTGGCAACATGGTTACTTATTGGGGTAGGTGGAGCTTTATTATTGACGTATTTCTACTTTACTCAAGGAAAAAATAAACTACGAATTACTCAATTAGCTTATGAAGATGCTGTAACTCAACATTATAATTTTAATAAGTTCTTAGAGTATTGTCATAGTACCAAACGGCTTTCTCGTTATGTATTAATTAATTGTGATATCAAGGGATTTAAATGGTTTAATGAGATATATGGTGAAGATATTGCAAATCAATTATTAAGAACAATTATTCAATGTATGGAAGAAATTTGTCATGAAGATGAATTTTGTTGTCGTGAATCAGCTGATCATTTTGCTTTATTGCTTTATAAAGATACACATGAACATCTAGAACAAAGATTATCTGATTTAACTCAATGTATTCGTGAAAAATTTACTGGTGAGTACTCAACTTCACAGTACTTCTTCCATTTTGGTATATATGAGATGAGTGAAGCTGATAATGATATTAAAAATGCTTTTAAGAAAACACAATATGTTAAAAATGATATGAAACAATTATCTAAAGATGATGTTATATTCTATCAAGAAGATGTTTTCCGAAAAGGGCTTTATAACCAACAAATTGAAAAAGAATTTGATTCTTCTCTTAAACAAGAACATTTTAAAGTTTATATTCAACCTAAAGTTAATTTAAAAACTGGTGAGGTTTCTAGTGGAGAAGCACTTGTTCGTTGGCATCATCCTCATCAGGGACTTATTGCTCCAGCGGCTTTTATTCCAATTTATGAGAAAAATGGTATGTTAGAAAAATTAGATTCTTATGTTTTAGAAAGAACTTTAAAGACCTTAGTTTATTGGAAAGAAAAGTATGATAAAGAGATTTCTATTTCTATTAATGTTTCACGTACTTATTTATTTAATGAAGGATTTGCTGAACATTTGATTGAATTAATTGAATCCTATCCAATCAATCCACAACAAATAGAAATTGAAATTACAGAAACAACTGCTTTTAATCATCAAGAGGAATTAATCCTTATCTTAAAAGAATTTAAAAAACATCATTTACGTATTGCTTTAGATGATTTTGGTAGTGGTTATTCTTCTTTAAATATGTTAAAAGATTTTCCAATTGATGTTGTAAAAATAGATCAAGAATTCTTTAGAACAAATACTTTTACGCAAATGAGAGGACATATTATTATTGAACAAGTCATTGAACTTTGTCATAGACTCAATATTGAAGTTGTTGCTGAAGGAGTAGAAACTAAAGAACAAAAAGATTTCTTAGTGAAGCATCATTGTGATTATGTTCAAGGATATTATTATTATAAACCTATGCTTATTAAGGATTTTGAGAAACATTTTATTAAGTAACAGAAGGAGATAAATATGAATATATTGGATATAACAATATCTCAAGGTGAGAAAAAACAAGTCTATATCAAACCTGATGTTGATGAGTATGAAATTCCAACAACCATAATATGTGGAAAAGAACCAGGAAAAACTTTATTAATTACTGCACAAATTCATAGTTGTGAATATCCTGCAACACCAGCAACAATTCGTTTAGCTCAGGATCTTGATCCACAAAAAGTAAAAGGACAAATTATTATTATGCATTGTGTGAATGTTAATGGGTTTTATCAACATGTTTCTGGTGTTATTCCTGAAGATCATTTTAATCTTAATAGTCATTATCCTGGTAAAAAAGATGGTACTGTGGGTGAGAGAATTGCATATTTCTTTGTTGAGAAGGTCTTTCCTCATATTGATTTTATTATTGATATGCATAGTGGTGGGATTCGTGAAACATTAACTCCATGTTTATTCTATCCAGTTGTTATGGCAAAAGAATCATTAGAAGTGGCTAGTGCTTTGAGTATTCCTTATTTGATTGCCTCACATGCCACAACGGGTGAATATAGCTATGCTGCAACATATTTCCATATTCCAGGTTTACTTTTAGAAAGAGGATTTGGTGGAAGATGTGAAGAAGAATGGATTCAAGACGACTACATAGATTTAAGATTAGCTTTAAATAAGATGGGAATGTATGAATATGAACATACTGTTGATGTTCAACAATTTAATTCTGTTGACACAATATATTTAACGAGTCATCAAAAAGGTTTATGGTATCCTCAAATCAAAGCTGGACAGCATATTAAGAAAAATCAGTTATTAGGCTGTGTAAAGGATTTTTTTGATCAAGTAATTGAAAATTATTATGCTAAGGATGATGGAATTGTTTTCTATTATACTCATTGTTTAGCGGTTAGAGAGGGTTATCCTTTAGTTGCATATGGAAAAAATAGAGATTAGTTATTAATCTCTATTTTTTGATCTATAAATTGAAATACTTTATCCCAATAAGCTTGAGGATTATAATCTTTAGCTTCGGCATGTCCTGCTTCTTCTACAAGATATAAGTCTTTAGGTGCATTGGTTGCTTTATACACTTCATAAACCATTTCAGTAGGTACAAAATCATCCTTACCTCCATGTATAAATAAAATAGGTTTATCATTCTTCTTTAATTGTTCAATACTAGAAGCTTCCTTAAAATCATAACCGGCTTTTAATCTAGCCACTAAATTAGAAATATCTAAGATTGGAAAAGTTGGTAAGTGAAAACGTTTCTCAAGTTCACTTGCAAAGATATCCCAAACACTAGTATAACCACAATCTTCAACATACCCAACAACATGTTCAAGTTGATCACCAGCACACATCATAACTGTTGCTCCACCCATTGAAACACCATGTAAAATAATTTTAGCTTGTGGATCTTTTTTTACAATCCAATCAACCCAACAAGCAATATCATCTTTATCTAACCAACCCATACCAATGAGTTCTCCTTCACTTTTTCCATGAGCACGATTATCAGGTAAAACAACATGATAACCTTTCTCATAATAAGCTGCACCATAAGACATCATATTTGAATGATTTGATTTATACCCATGTATTAAAATCGTCCACATATGATGATTTTCTTTTTGCATTAAGTATTTTCCTTTTAAAGCAATACTATCATTAGCTGCAACAATCATTGGTTTTGTTGTTTTTTCAAAATCTTCAGCTTTTTTTCCTTCAGTTTGTTTATTCAAAGCAATCTGTTTTTGTGCTCCCTCTAATATATTTATCTGTTCATCTTCATCAATTACTCTTTGATCAGAATTACTAACTGGAGATAAGGCATAATTCACAAAATAAACTCCTACACCATATCCAGCACTCAATAACAAACAAAAAATAATAAACCCTATCAAAAATCCCTTTTTTTTCATTTCTTTCAACCCTTTCATGTTTATACATTTTATATAAAATTTTTTAATTAATCAAGAAAAAAGAGTAGAAATTGTCTACTCTTTGATTAATTGATTTTTAATTAAGAAATCTTTTGCAACATCTTTAGGTTTTTGTTTTAATTCATCTACTCTATAATTTAAATCAACCATAACATCTTCATTTAAATAATTTTGCAGTTGATTTATATAAGTAATGATTTCTGGACATTCTTCTTGGATACGATCATTGATAATTGGAATAGCATGATATGGCAAGAAGAAACTTTTATCATCTTTTAAGACTTTTAAATCATATTTCTTTAATAATCCATCTGTTGAATATGCATCTATGACATCACATTCATGGCTTTCTAAAGCTGTATAACGAGGTGAATTATCAATTGGAATAATCTTTTTAAATTTTATAGGATAGGTTTTTTGTAAACCAATGAGACAATCTTTTCTTTCAACAAATGTTAATGTTGGTGAGAATATTAATTGTTTTGAAACTTTACATAAATCACTGATTGTTTCAATATTATATTTTTTAGCTGTATCTTTTCTCATAGCTAAAGTATAAGTATTATTAAAACCTAGTGGTTCTAAGACTGTTAATTGATAACGATCCTGCATTTCTTTTTTTACTGTATCATACACTTCATTAACATTACTATTTGGCTCTAAACCTAAAATACTACCATATATAGTACCCGTATAATCAACATACATATCAATACTTCCACCATTAATCGCATCCAATACAATTGAACTTGAACCAAGTGATAAAGCTTGTTCCACTGCAACATCTGTATTTCCTTCAATCAAATACTTTAACATATAATTCAAGGTTTCCTGTTCCGAAAAATCCATACTACCAATCTTAATTGTTACTGACTGACTCTTTGTTCCCATATTTGTATAAATAAAACTACCTGCTAAAGCAAAACATGTTAAAACAATAATAAGCTTATCAATAACATCTTTTATTGGACTTCTTTTCACTGAAAGCTGGAAGCTTTTTGGTGTTACCGTGCGCTCTAAGATAGAGAAAATATAATCAATTAATAAAGCAAGCAAACATGCTGGAATAGCTCCTGCTAGAATCTGATCCGTATTGGTTGTACGAATTCCTGCATAAACAAGATATCCTAAACCACCTGCACCAATGAATGCCGCTAAAGTCATTAACCCAACAGAACTTACCGCACTAATTCTAACACCAGCCATGATAACTGGAGCAGCAAGTGGAATTTGTACTTTATAAAGAACTTGTAATCGAGTTAATCCAATCCCTTTGGCTGCTTCTAGAGTTTCTTCATTAATACTATCTAATCCAGCAACTGTATTTTTAATAATTGGTAATAAAGAATAAAGTATAACCATGACAATAGCTGGTTTTGTTCCAATCCCTAATAATGGAATCATAAATCCTAATAATGCCATTGAAGGGATAGCTTGGATAATATTAGCAACTGCCATAACTGGTTTTTTAGATGGTTTAAAATAAGTTATTAATATACCAAGTGGTACTCCAATTACAATTGATATTAAAATAGCTAATACCGTTAATTGAATATGTTGAGCAAATAAACCTAATATTGATGAAAAGTTTTGGATAAAATAATTTATAAATTCACTCATTATTCTCCCTCACTTTCATCATATTTTTTAGAAAGAGTTGTTACTAAGGTACTCTTAGTTATTAAACCAGATAAAATACCATCATCTACAACTGGTATAGTATACATATCCTTTTCCTTAGCAATGTTTAAAACATCAACAATTGATTCAAGTGAGGATACCGTCACACAGTTTTGATTCATGACATCACTAACACGTTTACTCTTATTTTCTTCTAAAGCTGCCTGTGCAGCATTAATAACTCCCATAAAATGCCGATCTTTATCAATAACCATCAAACTATCAACCCGGAAGTTAAACATAATATTTAAAGCTTTAATACATTTTAAAGAATGTCGACAAACAATTGGTTCTTCAATCATAATATCATGTGCTTTAATTAATTCAGGTGAATCCCAAATACGTTTCTTTCCAACAAAGTTTAAAACAAAATCATTAGCAGGATGTTTTAAGATTTGTTCAGGAGTATCATATTGCTGAATCTTTCCATCACTCATAATACAAATACGATCAGCTAATTTAATAGCTTCAGCCATATCATGGGTTACAAAGACAATCGTTTTTTGGACATTTGCCTGTAATGTTAATAATTCATCTTGAAGTTGGCTTCTTGTAATTGGATCAAGTGCACTAAAAGGCTCATCCATTAAGATAATATCTGGTTCACTAGCAAATGCTCTAGCAACACCTACACGCTGTTGTTGACCACCACTCATCTGTTCTGGATATTTATCCATATATTCATCTGGATCTAAACCTACCATATTTAAGACATTTTTAACTTTATCTATCAAATGTTTATCTTTTTTATTTTTGAGTTTTGGAATCAATTCAATATTTTCTCTTACAGTCATATGAGGAAATAAACCTGTCTGTTGAATTACATAACCAATATTACGTCTTAAATCTATTTCATTTTCTTGACTTATATCTTTTCCATTTACAAGAATTGTTCCTTTGGTTGGTCTAATCAGCTTATTAACCATCTTTAAAGCTGTTGTCTTTCCACAACCACTAGGACCAATAATACATACAAATTCTCCATCATTTATCGTAAAAGAAATATCTTCTAATACATGCTTTTCTTTGAAGGATTTATAAATATTTTTAAATTCAATCACATCAATCACTTCCTTTTCTTTCATTCTATGCCTAAATTGTGACTGTTTCGTGAATTTTCAAACATAAAATTTATCTTTATTGTACACCTAATTTATGAATTTGTTATAGTTTGTCTTAGAATTTTTGTATTTATTAAAAAAACTGGACATAAATCCAGTTTTTGTTTATTATTTCTCTTGAATTTTTTCATCTTTGAGTAATTGTTTTTCTGCAACTTTAAAAAATGGGATATAAATAACGACTGCCATCACAATTTCAATTGCAGACCAGACAGCTGCACGCCAATCCCAGCCGGTTGCCATTAATGGGCCGATGATTGGCGGCATTGTCCATGGTACTAACGTAACGGGAGCATTCACTAATCCTACCAGCATAACGAGATAACTTGTTGCAGCAAGAATCAAAGGAACAAGTATAAATGGGATCATCATTAATGGATTCATGATGATAGGGAAGCCAAATATAACTGGTTCATTTATTTCAAACAAGCCACTTGGTAAAGAAATTTTTCCTAATTGTCGATAAGTTTTACTCTGTGATCTTAGCATCAAAAAGACTAACGCTAAAGTTGCTCCCGTTCCACCAACATTAACAAATAAACTACTAAAGCCTGCTGATGTAATGTAAGGCAAAGGTAAATGTTTTGCATAAGCCAACCCATTTGCAGTTACAAACTGCATGAAGATTGGATCAGCAACACCTTCAAGTGCCATATCTCCATGAATCCCTGCACACCATAATAGACTAACTAAAAAAGTATAAACAACAATTCCTGGTAAAGTATTTAATGCAAATAATAAAGGAGAGAATATTTGTTGAATAAACCCATTAATATTAAAATGCAATGGTACTCTGACCAACCAAAAGAGAAATAGTGTCAAAACGGCAGGAACCAATGAGATAAAAGAATTACTAACTGCTGGTGGTACACCTTCAGGCAAATGAACAACCCAATTTTTACGAATACATAAATGATAAATCTCGACTGCAACAATTCCTGAAATAATTGCAGTAAATAATCCTGTTGAATCAAATCCGGCAGCATCAATTGTAAAATCATCTGATAATTGTGTAATAATAAAAGCAACAAGTGCTAATGCTCCCCCAGAAATACCATTCAAATCATAACTAACAGCTAACTCATAACCAATACCTACAGCTGCTAATAAAGCAATAATTCCAAAAGATGCATTAACTGCAGCATTGATCATTCCCTCATATGGCTTCAAAAAATTCATCCATGCATCAATTGGAATATTTCCAACAATCAAAAACATACTTCCTGCAATGATAGCTGGTAAAGTTACAACCAAACCATTCCTAACCGCCACTAAATGACGCTGATTAGCAACCTTAGCTAGTGGAGGAATTAATTTGTTTTGAATCCAATCAAATAAATTATCCATAACAAACTCCTTTCTTTTTTATTTTAAAGACCTTTTCTATATTCATTATAGAATTGCCTTTTCTTAATGTAAATAAATTAGAAAGAAGTCGAAAGTTGTTACTAAGAGTGTTATTTTTTACAAAATAAAACACTCTGTTACATGTCTTTATGTTTTTGATAATAAACTTCACGTGCTAAGTACTCTAATAAATAAACCACTGGTAATTGTGATGTAATATTGGTTTCTTGATATGTTTCTACATTGATATAATAAGGAATATTTAAATCAGAGATTCTCGCTATGGTAGAATTAGCACTATTGGTCATTGATATAACTTTAATGTGGTGTAAACGAAAACGATTGATATAATCAACAACATCTTCATTTTGTCCACTTACAGAAAATACAATTAAACAAATATGTTCATCAAATTGTTCAGAAACATAATAAACTGGACTATTTTGTGGATCAGTTACAGCTAATGAAAACTTATATAATGAAGAAAACAAATTAGCTCCATAAGTTGCCATAATTCCTGAAGTACCTATTCCAACAAAGAATAACAATTCTGATTGTAAAATAAAATCAATAGCTTGCCCAAGTTTTCTTTGAAAATCTGGTTGCGTTGTTCTTTGTAAAAATTCTGTGAAGATTGTTTGATCAAGAGATTGAATGAGGGTATTATTTTCTTTAATACTTTTTGCATAATGGTACAGTTGAGATTTAAAATCAGCATATCCTTGACACCCAAATTTTTTACAAAACCGTAAAATAGTTGTTGTACTTACATATGTTGCATCAGCTAACTCTCTAATACGCATATAGATAACCTTATCCAAATTCGCATTAATATAATTATAAATAGCCATTTCTGTAGGCTTTAATTCTACTTCCTCCAATAAAAATAACATATCCTCACTTCCTCACGTTTTTCATCATAGCACTTCCCTTTCCTAACAACAACTATTACACTTGATTGCAAAAAGCAAAAAAACAGATACAATGCGTATCTGTTTATTCTTGCATATTCTTAAATGCTGTTGAAAGCATTAATTTAATACGATTCAATTGATTGACTTCACTAGCTCCTGGATCATAATCAACAGCCACAATATTACTTTGTGGATACTTCTTACGTAAAGCTTTAATAACCCCTTTACCCGTAACATGATTTGGTAAGCACGCAAATGGCTGCATACAAACAATATTTGGTGCTCCTTCTTCAATTAATTCAATCATTTCACCAGTTAAGAACCAACCTTCACCCGTCATATTTCCCATTGATACAATTTCAGTTGCCTTTTTAGCAATTTGATCAATTGGTGTAGGAGCATCAAAACGCTTAGAAGCTTTCAAAGCTTTAATCATATCTTTTCTTAGATAATCAACAAACCAAATTGCAAAGTTACATAACCAAACTGAAGATTTCTTGACATCAAAATGTTCATGTTCATACCAAGTATTATAGAAACAATATTGGAAGAAATCTATTAAATCCGGCATCACAGCTTCGCCACCTTCTGATTCAATGATATCAACAATTTGATTATTAGCTGTTGGATGGAATTTAACAAGAATTTCTCCAACCAAACCAACTCTAGGTTTTTTAATATCTAATAATGGTAACTCATCAAAGTCTTTAACAATTTGATAAACATTTTGTTTAAATTCTTTCATACTACCATTTTCAACATTCTTTTTACATTTTTCTACCCATGATTCATATAATTCATTAGCTGAACCTGGTGTTGCTTCATAAGGTCTTACTCGATAAAGAACACGCATGAATAAGTCTCCATACATAGCTCCAATGATAACCTTTTTAGCAACTTTATAGGTAATTTTGAAACCAGGGTTACTTTCTAAACCAGAAAGATTAGCTGAGATAACTGGGATATGTTCCATTCCTGCATCTTTTAAAGCTTTTCTAATGAAAGCAATGTAGTTTGTTGCACGACATCCTCCACCTGTCTGAGATATCATTAAAGCAACTTTATTTAAGTCATACTGACCACTATTTAATGCATTCATCATTTGACCAGTGACTAAGATACTTGGATAACAAGCATCATTATTCACATATTTTAATCCCTGTTCCACAGCATCTTTATCAACTGAAGGTAAAACAACAAAGTTATATCCTTCTGAGTTCATAGCTGTTTCAACAAATTGGAAATGTAATGGTGACATCTGTGGACATAGGATTGTATATCGATCATCTTTCATTTCTTTTGTGAAAGGGACTTTCACTTGTTCATATTTTTTAGATAAATCTATAATATCTTCTTTTTTATCAACTGTTGCCTTTAAAGAACGTATACGTATACGAATAGCTCCTAAGTTACTTCCTTCATCAATCTTAATTAAAGTATAAATCTTATTTCTTGCTTTTAAGATTTCAGCAACTTGATCTGCTGTCACAGCATCTAATCCACATCCAAATGAAGTTAATTGAATTAATTGCAAATCAGATTGAGAAGATACAAAAGAAGCTGCTTTATACAAACGAGAATGATATGTCCATTGATCAACAACTCTTAACTTCAAATGTTCTTCATCCAAATAACAAACACTATCTTCACTTAATACTACAAAACCTTCACTTGTGATTAAATCAGGAATCCCATGATTAATCTCTGGATCAATATGATAAGGACGACCAGCCAAAACAATCCCTTGGATATGATGTTCACGCATATAATCCATAGCACGTTTTCCTTCTTGGCGAATATCTTGTTGACAATGCTTTAATTCTTCATAAGCTCTATCAATCGCATTATGTAATTCATTATCACTTAAATTAAATTCTTTTAATTCTTCTTTTAAGACATTGAATAATGTTTTAGGGTTATTTAATGATACAAATGGATTTTTAAAGTTAATATGATTTTGTTGTAAACTATCCACATTATTTTTAATAACTTCTGGATATGATGCAACAACTGGACAATTATAATGATTTCCAGCATCTTCGTTTTCCAATCTTTCATAGGCAACAGAAGGATAGAAAATAAATGAAATACCCTTTTGAATTAAACTTTCAATATGTCCATGAGTAATCTTTGCTGGATAACATGCACTTTCACTTGGAATAGATTCTATACCCTTTTCATAAATCGCTTTAGATGATCTTGGTGAAAGAACAACTCTAAACTTTAATTCAGTAAAGAAAGTATGCCAGAATGGATAGTTTTCATAAATATTTAAAGCTCTTGGTATACCCACTACACCTCTTGAAGCATCTTCAATAGGTAAAGAATGATATTGGAATACACGACGATATTTATAATCAAATAAATTAGGTAATGTCTTTGATTTTAAAGGTAAATTAGCTCCACGTTCACATCTATTTCCACTAATAAACTCTCTACCATCATTAAATGAAGTAATTGTCAACATACAATTATTCGTACATTTGCCACAATTGCGCATTGTATTTTCATAAGTTAAATTCTCTAACTCTGCTAATGATAAAATTGTAGAACCCTTATGATCATCTCTTTCCATGGCTATCTTAGCCATTCCATAAGCTCCCATTAACCCTGCAATATCAGGACGAATAACTTCAATATCAGCTTCTTTTTCAAAAGCTCTTAAAACAGCTTCATTATAAAAAGTTCCACCTTGTACAACAACATTCTTACCAATTTGATCTTTATTTCTTAATTTAATAACTTTATATAAAGCATTCTTAATAACTGAATAAGATAAACCCGCGGAAATATCAGCTAACGTCGCTCCTTCTTTTTGTGCTTGTTTAACCTTAGAATTCATAAAGACAGTACAACGGCTTCCTAAATCCAATGGATGTTTTGAAGTTAAGGCAAGTTCAGCAAATTCATCAATCTCATACCCTAATGAATGAGCAAATGTTTCTAGAAATGAACCACACCCTGATGAACATGCTTCATTTAACGTAATGTCTTGAATAACATCATCTTTTATTGTGATGGCTTTCATATCTTGACCACCAATATCTAAGATAAAATCAACATTTGGTTGGAAATGTTTAGCTGCTGTATAATGAGCAATTGTTTCAACTTCTCCAATATCAACTTTTAAAGCTGCTTTAATCAATGCTTCACCATATCCAGTTACCCCAGCTTTTTTAATTTCACAACCCTCTGGAATTAAGGCATATACTTCTTTCATTATTCTTATAATTAAATCTAAAGGATTTCCTTCATTTGAATTATAGAATGAATAAAGAATTGAGCCTTCATTATCAATTAATATAACCTTTGATGTTGTTGAACCAACATCAATTCCTAAATAAATATCACCTTTATATTTTTTTATATTTCTTTTCTTTGTCATTGCTTGTAAATGACGTTCTCTAAATCCTCTTAATTCATCTTCATTATGGAAAAGTGGTTCTAATGTATGACTAGATTCATTTCCTTGACTCTTTAATTCTTTTAATTGTTGAATTAAATCTTTTAATGCAATAGCTTGTTCTACTTCTTTAGCATTTAAACAAGCTCCCATAGCAACAAACAATTGAGAATTATCTGGGAAAATAATTTCATCTTCTTTTAAATTTAATGTTTCAATAAAACGTAAACGTAATTGATCTAAGAAATAAAGTGGTCCCCCTAAGAAAGCAACTTTTCCTTTGATTGGTTTTCCACATGCTAAACCACTAATTGTCTGATTAACAACAGCCTGAAAAATAGAGGCAGCAATATCTTCCTTTTGAGCTCCTTCATTAATTAATGGTTGGACATCAGTTTTAGCAAAAACACCACAACGAGATGCGATTGGATAGATACGTTTATGATTCTTAGCTAGATCATTTAAACCAGATGCATCAGTTTGAAGGAGAGTTGCCATTTGATCAATAAACGCTCCTGTTCCTCCAGCACATGTCCCATTCATTCTTTGTTCTAATGAACCTTCAAAATAGGTAATCTTCGCATCTTCTCCACCTAATTCAATAGCAACATCAGTACTTGGAATATATGTTTCAATTGTCTTAGTACAAGCAATAACTTCTTGTACGAATTTAATATGTAAAGATTCAGAAATAGATAAACCACCAGAACCAGTAATTACTGGATGAATATCCATATCAGGATACTGTTCATTGATTTCTTCTAATAAAGTTAAAATTGTATTTCTAACATCTGAATTATGTCTCACGTAATTTGAATATAAACATATATCCTTCTCATCTGTTAAATAAGCTTTAACTGTTGTTGATCCAACATCGATTCCTAAATAAAATTGACTCATACTCTTTCTCCTTCGCTTATTATCCAACCAACCACCATTTTATAAATACTAAACAAATCTTCTCTTTATTTCAAACATTATGCCCATAAATTTTATCCAATCAAACCAGATATACGTTTACAGATTCTCACATATTCTAAGGCATCCTTTTCGCCTAACTGGCTTAGCATATGACTAATATGATGAATCATTTCATCTCTACGAGTCATCGCAAATTCTTTTCCTTTATCGGTAATATAGACTTGTATTTTTCTTTTATCATTAAGATCACTTATTCTTTGAATATATTCTTTACGTGATAAGCTATTTAAAATAGCTGCCACCCTTGATGTATTGACATCTAACGCATGACTAATTTCACCAGCATTAGCACCATCTTTTTCATCAATTAAATACAGCAGGACTGCCAGTTCTCCGCGTTTGATTTCAGCAATATTATATTGAACAATTCTTCCTGCCTTTTCTGTTTTTGTAATGTATTGAATAAGTTCTTCTGCATAATTTTCGTAGTTCATATTTTACCTCACACTATGAGCATTTTATACTCCTTTATATTTTTTGTCAATCCTTTTGTTTTTTTATAGAAATTTAGACAATTTGATTAGTTTTTGTTGAATTATAAATATATACGAGCAAGCTACATTGACACTATTTCAAAAAAGAGTCATCATATATTTGATGTCATTTTTTAATCTTGGTACAATAGAATAAAGGAAGTGAATTGATATGTATGAAAAAATTAAAGAGCTTTCTACTCTCTATTATCCAGATACAGTAAAAATGCGTAGAGACCTACACAAATATGCTGAAAGAGGTTGGTTAGAATTAAGAACAGCTTGTATAATAGCAAGTGAATTAGAAAGATTGGGATATCAGGTTTTAGCAGGTGAGGATATTATGAATAAAGAAGCTAGAATGGGAGTTCCACCTGAAACCATTTTACATTTAAATTATCGTCGTGCTCAAAAAGAAGGAGCTAATCCAAAATATCTTGAAAAAGTAAAAATGGGAATGAGTGGCGTTGCCGGGGTTTTGAAAAATGGAGATGGTCCAACAATTGCATTAAGATTTGATATTGATGCTTTGGGATTGATTGAAGAAAATTCATTATCTCATTTTCCTTATAAAAATGGGTTTTCATCTGTTCATTTAGGGGCAATGCATGCTTGTGGTCATGATGGACATACTGCGATTGGCCTTACAACAGCAAGAATCCTGATGGATATTAAAGAAAATATTCATGGTACTATTAAACTGATCTTTCAACCTGCTGAAGAAGGTGTAAGAGGGGCAAAATGTATTGCTGAGAGTGGTTTTTTAGATGATGTTGATTATATATTGGCAGCTCATATTATGCCACAGAATAGTCAAAAGTATGATTTGTATTTTGGGATGAATGATTCCTTTGCAACAACTAAGTTAGATGTTATTTATCATGGGGTATCAACACATGCGGCTGAATCGCCACAGTTTGGTAAAAATGCTTTGCTTTCAGCGGCTAATTGTATTATCAATCTCCATTCCATTCCTCGTAACAGTGATGGTTGTACCCGCGTCAATGTTGGAACTGTTCATGCAGGGACAGGACGAAATGTTGTTCCTGAAACAGCCAAATTAGAGATTGAAGTACGTGGGGTTACGAGTGAATTAAATCGATATATGGAAATTTATGCTCGCGATATTATTCAGGCTTCAGCACTTATGCATGATACTGTTGTTGAGGTTGAGGAAAAAGGAAAAGCTTATGCATTAAATTGTGATGAGGAATTTATGAATCAGATTAGACAGCTTTGTGAAGAATATTTATCTGATTTAAAGCTACCTAAAAAAAATCTTAGTCCACTTGGAGGAAGTGATGATTTTTCTTATATGATGGAAAGAGTTCAAGCTCATGGAGGTAAAGCCACTTATATGAAATTGTTGACACCTATGGTATCTTCACCACATAATGATTCTTTTGATTTTAATGAAAAAGTTCTAGAAAAAGGTCCTAGAATCTTTGCTAGTATTGTTTATGGTTTACAAAAAGAAAAAGATAATTTGTGATTATCTTTTTTTATTTTGACGATAATTTCGTCTATTGGGTTTATGTTTAGGTTTTGATTTTGTTTCTTTTTTTACTGGTTCACTTAAATCTTTCATTGGATAATAAGGATTATCAACAACTGGGATTTCTTGCTTAATAAATTTTTCAATCGCTTTTAAATCAGCTTTTTCATCATAACAACAAAATGTAATCGCACTTCCTTGTGCTCCAGCTCTCGCCGTTCTTCCAATCCTATGTACATAGCTCTCACTTTCATGTGGAACATCAAAATTAATGACATGAGTTAATTCATCAATATCAATCCCTCTTGCTGCAATATCCGTTGCCACCAAGATACGTGCTTTATCATTTTTAAAATTATTTAAGGCACGAACTCTAGCATTTTGAGATTTCCCACCATGAATTGTTTCAGCTGTAATCTTAGCACGATTTAATTTCTTACATAAAGTATCTGCATTTCTTTGAGTTCTTACAAAAACAATCGCATTATAAATTTCATTGCCTTCTAATAATTTTAATAACAGTTTTGCTTTATTCACTTTATCTACATAATATAAAGATTGATTAATCTTTTCTACAGTCACATTCCCTGAACTGACCATAACTTTTTTTGGATTAACTAAAATTTCATCAACCAAATGTTTAATCTCATTTGGTAAAGTTGCACTAAACATCATTGTTTGTTTTTGTCTAGGAAGCAACTTAATAATCTGTCTAATATCTCTAATAAATCCCATATCTAACATACGATCCGCTTCATCTAAAACAAAATATTCAATATGACTCAAATCTAACAACCCTTGTTTATGTAAATCTTTCAAACGACCTGGTGTTGCAACTAAAATATCAATCCCTCGATTAATCTTTGTCACTTGCTGAGATTGTCCTACACCACCAAAAATAACTGTTGACTTTAAATTAACAAAAGATCTAAATGCTTGAAATGTTTCATCTATTTGAATAGCTAGTTCTCTTGTTGGCGCTAAAATAAGAGCTTTGATTGTACGGGGATATTTATCTGCTTCATCTCTTAAATATAACTTTTGTAAAATAGGTAATGCAAAAGCAGCTGTTTTTCCAGTTCCCGTTTTTGCGCATCCAAATAAATCATGTCCTTCTAATAAAACTGGAATCGCTTGTTGTTGTATTGGGGATGCTTCTTTATAATTCATTTGATTGACAGCTTCAATCAAAGGTTCTATTAATTCTAATTCATTAAATTTCATTAAGGTCCTCTTTTCTTTTCTATTCGCCTCAGTATAACACATATTTCAGTAGAAACCTAATAAAATAATTGGGATCATTCTAACAACAATCCCAATTATATAAAACTCTACTAAAATCTAATTTTCTCAAATCTTCTAAAGTCATAAAGAAATTCGCAACACCACAATCTCCCCACATAATCTCTTGATCATCAATATTATCTGAATCTATTTATAATAGTAACACTTGATAATCTTCCATTTCTCCCTCACGTGGATCAAACTGTGTAAAGAAAGGATATCCTCCTATTCTATGACCACTATTATTGAGTTGGTCATAAATAATATCTATATCTTGATCTTCTAAATCTTGAAAAGTTTCAATTAAATCATCTGGATAACATTCATTCCATAGTTTTGTAAATACACTATCAAATTGATAATCTGAAGGTGATAATGCTTGTTTTGTTAATTGAAAATCCAATCCAAATTCATTAGATATAGGAAAATAAAAATCTTCATTTGTTGTAATTTGATATTTACTTAAAATATCAACTTGCGTAATTGTTTCATCAATATGAGAATAATAGATAACTTCATAATCATCTGGTAATCCAACGATATCATTATCTAATGCCCAAAATTGTAACATTCCTTCTCTTGGTAAGCCTAGTTGATTTTTAGGTAAATCATCCATACGTATTTGTGCCAACAAACGATATTGTTCGTCTTTATCATTTGTAGGAACATTTTGATTTTTTGGTATATAAGGTATACCACCAAACTTACTATCTGTAATTCTTAATTGATTTGTATTTATATTAATAGAAATTGTTTCTCTTTCTGTTTTCTCTTGAAATACATTAAGAAACTCTTTTATCTTTTCTTGACTCATATATTATCCCCTATCTCTACTATATTTAAAGATTTTCATCAGGTATTTCAACTTCTGCTTTAGGAACACAAAGATATGTAAAACTATTAATTTGTTGAATCTGTCCACCAATAATATAAAGACCACCACATAAAAAATCAATCACTCTTTGAGCTTCTGTTCTTTCAACATTTTCAATATCTAATATAACTCGATATCCTTCTTGAATTTGATCTAAAACATCAACAGCTTCACTATAGCTTCTGACTTTATAGATAATCTCTTTCATCTTATTCATCCTCCTGAAACAATGCTCTACCAATTCTAACAATTGTCGCTCCTTCTTCTAAAGCAACTTTATAATCTTGTGACATTCCCATTGATAATTCATTTAATGGATATTGTGGATAAGCATTCTTTAATCTATCTAATAATTGTTTTGTCTTTTGAAAATAAATACGCGTATCTTCTACTTCAATATTTGGTGCCATCATCATTAATCCATCAACAATTAAATGCGAACAATTCTTCAAATACGCCATAACATTATCCATATCATCTTCATCAAATCCATGCTTACTTTCTTCCCTAGCAATATTCACTTGTAATAAAATATGTACCTCAATATCCCTTTTACTTGCTTGTTTCTCTAATTCATCAAGCAAACCATAATCATTAACAGAATGAATCAAATCAACTTTATCAATAATATATTTAACCTTATTCTTTTGTAAAGTCCCAATAAAATGCCAATGCCCCTGTCCATGATACTTTTCATATTTATCCATAAATGCTTGAACTCTATTTTCACCAAAATAAAAACAACCACATTTTTCTAATTCTTCTATTTCCTTTTCATCAACATATTTAGTTGCTGCTACTAATTTAGCAGGTGATACATCTTTTAATATTTCTTTTACTGCTTGTTGATTTACTTTCATGTCTTTTCACCTCTAAAGATATTATATATCTTTTTTATAATTTTACTATACTTAATCTCAAAATGTTCACATAGATATGTTACAATAGAAACCATAGAAAGGATGATTCAGATATGAATGATTTACTTGAAAGATATTTAGGTGCAGTTTGTTCGTATTTTCTAGGCTTTAAGAAAAAAAGAGTCTATGATGATTTAAAATATCATATACAATCATCAGTACATCAATATGATGACTTAGAAGATTTACTTGTTAACTATGGTCATCCTAGAAGTATTGCATTAAGCTATGGCTATAGACCTATTATCCAGCATATCTTTAATCCTAAAGTCGTCAGTATTATTGAAAGAATTGTCTTATTAATTTCTGGTATTTATCTATTCTTTTCTACACTTTTTTATCTTGAACAATTTAACTGCTTACCTTTTCAAGATTCACATCAAGTCATCGCTACTTTAAATACATCTAATATTATTGCTTTATTACTATCACATCCATTTCTAGTTATGATAAGTATTGCTGTGATTGCTATTATATCACTCATATTAGCAGATCAAAAATATAAAGTCTCTCAAGAAATAGATCCTCTATGGTCTTTACAAAAACTCTATGACTTACCACATCAATCACATTATCCTAGTCATGTTGCTGAAACAATCTTTATGATTATCTTCACAATATTCTTTATCTTTTATTCTATTTTCTTTTCAAGAGATATCATTATACAAATTCAACATGAATCCTATCAAATGATACATTTAATGACTTATTTCTTTCAACCATTCATTATGATAATCTTTGTAGATTATATCATTGATATAACTAAAAAAATATATACTAAAAAATATCTAAAATACAGTACACTCATTAACTTATTTACTTTAATTTCACTAACAATCTTTGTTGTTAATTCAGGATTCCTACATGATTACCTATTACCATTAAATATCAATATCAATTACACATTTGTTAATTTCTTTATCATAGGAGCCTTAATCATGATTTATACAATTTCATTATATAAACTCTTAAGAAACCTTAAATCATATCGTTCCTTATTTAGAAGCTAAAGGGTATTGCATCACGCAGTACCCTTTACTAATTTCTCTTTTTCTTCCCATCTTTGTTGAATTAACCTATTAACTAAATATATAACAAGTAACTCACCATATAAAATAAACCCAAACGTACTCTTTAAAAACAAAAACACTTTCCCTAAAAACGGAATATGATAAACATAAGTCCCTAAAATATCACTTCTCTTAGTTTCATAATTATCATAAAAATCTTTCCCCTCAGCCTGTGTCCTATAATAAAGATTCCCATCATTACCTATTTGTGTTTCTCTAAAATAATGTGTCAACAAAATGTCATCCCCAAAACGATTCGCTTGAAATGTTACAATCGTATTAGGTGCTATTTCTACATCTTCAGGTATCAACTTTGTTAAAACCAAAGAAAATGTAGGAATTGTTGGTTCCATACTATCCGTCATAACTGTGTATAAACGATATCCAGTTATCTTGGCAACCTTATCAGGAAAGTAAACAATTGTCACAAGACAAAAGATAAACTCTATCATAAATATTGTAGATATAAATCTCTTAATACTTCTCATTGTTTACTCTCCTTTCTTTGTTGACAAAAAAACCGTCTTAAGACGGTTTTAAAACTATTGAATTTTAGCCATTACATCAACCGATAAATCTTTACCTGCATGATTATCATCTTTAGGTGTTAACTCTATCGTATATTTATTTTCCTTTTCAACTGAAGAATCTGTTGCTGTTACTCCAGTTTGTGTAACGCCTTCATTTCCAGTAGCTCCTTTAATAGAAATTGTAAAATCATTTGCTAAATCAATTTTTTCTGTATCATCCTTTTCATATACTTTAACATTTGTAATCTCCAATGAAGTTATTGCCTTTGTAGTTACATCATTAACTTCAAATGTAACATCACTTGAATAAGTAGGAGCATCTGTACTTAATGTGTTATCTGCTGTTGTATATGTTACAGGATTTGCTGAAGAAAGTTTAACAGGACTTGCAAGACTAAGTGTTCCTGTATTAGTTGCATCTAATTGATCCCAAACTGCAAATGTGAAAGCTGATGTTCCTACAACGGCGATTGCTGTTGCTAATGAAAGTATTGTACTCTTTTTCATAATATTTTTCCTCCTCTAAATTTTATTATTATGTGGGTATTTACCGTCTTGTTTTTACACCTACATTGTATGACAAAATAGAGGGTTTGTATAATACTTATATATAGATACCTAGTTATGTGATTTTATACATAGCTACATGTGTGAATAGTTATCATAAATGATATCTAAAAAGATTTTAGCTGCATTTGATAATACTGTTCTTTTTCTTTTTATAATAACAAAGCTTTTTGTTATGTGACAATTTTTGAATTGTAGGCTTTTAATATGAGAATGTTTTAATTCTTCGATTTGCCATTTGTTTCCTAACATAATTGCATTAGCATGATTAATCATATTGATAATTGCATGGTAATTACTCATGGTAATGGTTGTTTTGAATTGTTTTAATGGGATATCATCTATGGTTAAGGAAAAGTTGAGTTCTGAAAAGAAATCATATGGTAAGTGGATAAGAGGAAAGTCTAATAAGTCTTTGACATCTATTTCTTCTTTGTGGGATAATGGATTGTTTTCATTGATATGTACATAGAGTGGTCCTGTTCCTAGGATTTCTATTTCTATGTCTTTGATTTCTGCCATTTTTTTAAAGATAGTTAATTGGATATCATTAAGAATAGTTATACCTATTTCAGATTTCATATCAATAACATTTTGTAAGACTTCTTCAGCAGTTGTTTCTAAAAATTTTATTTCTGTTTCTGCACTATTTATTCGTTTATAGAAATTTAAGATAAGATCATCTCTTAAAAAGATAGAATCTACGGATATTGATAATTGACTATAGATTTGATCTTCATCTAGTTCTTTTATTCTTTCTAAGACTTTGAATTGTTCTAAGATTGACTTTGAATAATAATATAATAGTTTCCCTGTAGGTGTTAAGGTTACGCCTCGATTATTTCTTTCTAATATCTGTTTTCCCATTTCTTCTTCTAAAGCATGTATAGAACGGCTTAGATTGGGCTGTGATATGTATAGTTTTTCTGCTGCTTTATTGATACTCCCACAATCAATAACTTCAACAAATTGAAACAATTGCTCCTTCCTCATATATTTCATCCTTTCCTTATAATAATATTCTATCATATCGATTATATCTGACAAAACAAAATCGAATATTACAAAAAAACAATGCCTTATTGACATTGTTTTAAATATTTCCTTCTTCTAATGCTCTAAAAAAGTCTTTAGCTTCATTATGGATATTAACTTTTTTTGTTTCTTCTACAACATACCATGTTAATTCATAATCTTGAATGATAATAGGAATTCTTTTTCCACATCTATATAAGAAATAATCTTCTTCTATCAATTGTTTTGCAACTTCACTTACAACTTGCAATAATTCATAATATCCAACTGGTCCTTTTCCAATATAACGCATTTTCTCATCATAACAATCAGGATCCTCATAACCAATATTTTCTATTCCCTCTTGTCTATACCATTCAAATAAAACTTCCAACCCTTCATCATCTAATATTTCTGTTTCTTCCATTTCTAAAAAAGCAAAATTCCATCTTTCTTCACTATATAAACCAGTATCATCTCCACTATAATTTTCTCTAAAAAAAGTTTCATTATTCATAGAAATATTAAATACTGATACATTAGAATATTCCTTATATTCATATGCTTCATTTGAGTAAATAAAAAATGTAATAGAATAAGCATCACTTAAATCCCACTCATCCATTGTTTTCTTAACTTTCTGATACAAATACTCCTTTAAATTAATCATTATATTGTCTCCTTTTTTTATATTTTACTATATATTTTATAAAATTGGAAAGAAAAAAGCTGCCTAAGCAGCTTATCTAATCTTTGTACCATTTGGTAAACTTTGTACTGTTGCAAGTTCAAGAACTTTTTTCTTAGATCCTGCTAAAATCATACCTTGAGATTCTACTCCTCTTAATTTAGCAGGTTTTAAATTAGCAACAACGATAACCTTTTTACCAATCATTTCTTCTGGTGTATAGAAATCAGCAATTCCTGATACAATTTGTCTTGTTTCTTTTCCAATATTAATTTGAGAAACTAATAATTTATCTGCATCTGGATGTTTTTCACATTTTTCTACTGTTCCTACAACTAATTCAACTTTTGCAAAGTCATCAATTGTAATTTGATTTTCTTCTTCTTTTGGTTCTTCTTTTTTAGGTTGTAATGCTTCAACTTTCTTTTCTACTTCTTTTGGATCTAGTCTAGCAAATAATTGTTGAGGTTTATCTGTAACTTTTGTTCCTACTTTATATAAACCAAATGTTGTTAAGTCTTTAAATTCTCTTTGATCTGTATTGATTTGATCTAAAATCTTTGTAGATGTTGAAGGCATATATGGTTCTAATGCAATAGCAGCAAAACGGATAGCTTCAATTAAGTTATAAAGAACTGTTGCTAAACGATCTTTTTTATCTTCTTCTTTAGCTAAAGCCCAAGGCATTGTATCATCAATATATTTATTTGTTCTTCTTAATAAAACAAAGATTTCATCTAATGCTTTTGATGCTTTATATTCATCCATTAAATCTTGTACCTTTTGAGGCATTGCTAAAGCAATTTCTTTTAATTCATCATCAACAGGTTCATTAACACCCGGATTTGTAACAATACCATCAAAGTATTTATTAGTCATTGCAATTGTTCTATTAACTAAGTTACCTAAGATATTTGCTAAATCAGAGTTAATACGTTCTACCAATAAATCCCAAGTAATACTTCCATCATTATCATAAGGAATTTCATGTAAAACATAATATCTTACAGCATCAACTCCAAAGATATTCACTAAATCATCAGCATAAATAACATTTCCTTTAGATTTAGACATTTTACTTTCACCTTGTAATAACCAAGGATGTCCAAAGACTTGTTTTGGTAATGGAATATCTAATGCCATTAACATAATTGGCCAATAGATTGTATGGAATCTCACAATATCTTTACCAATTAAATGTAAATCAGCAGGCCAATATTTCTTATATAATTCACCATGATTCCCATCTACATCATATCCAAGTCCAGTAATATAGTTTGTTAATGCATCAATCCATACATAAACAACATGTTTTGGATCAAAGTCTACAGGAATTGACCAAGTAAATGAAGTACGTGAAACACATAAATCTTGTAAACCTGGTTTTAAGAAGTTATTCATCATTTCATTTTTTCTAGATACTGGTTGAATAAATTCTGGATGATCTTCAATATGTTTAATTAAACGATCAGCATATTTAGATAATTTAAAGAAGTATGCTTCTTCTTTAGCATCATGAACTTCTCCACCACAGTCAGGACATTTTCCATCAACTAATTGTGATTCTGTAAAGAATGATTCACAAGCTGTACAGTATTTTCCTTCATAATGACCTAAATAGATATCTCCTTGATCATATAATTTCTTAAAGATTTTTTGAACTTGTTTCACATGATATTCATCTGTTGTTCTCATGAAACGATCATATGTTGTATTCATTAAATCCCAAATATTTTTAACGACTGCTGCTTTTTCATCAACAAATTGTTTAGGTGGGATTCCAGCTTCATTTGCTTTTATTTCAATCTTTTGTCCATGTTCATCAGTTCCTGTTTGAAAATAAACATTATACCCTTCTTGTCTTTTACTTCTTGCGATTGCATCAGCTAAAATAATTTCATATGTATTACCAATATGAGGTTTTCCTGAAGTATAAGTAATCGCTGTTGTTAAATAATAATCTTTTGGATCTTTCATTTTATCTTTCTCCTTTCAATAAAAAAACGTCCTTATATAAAAGGACGTAAATATACGCGGTACCACCTTTTTTACACCAAAGTGTCTCTCAAAACTTTAACGCAGTTAACGTTTATCCCTAACTATTCGAGATAACAGCTCCCAGACCATCTTCATAAAAGTTATGTACTGATTTACACCATCCATCAGCTCTCTTTAACGCCCTTTTAATCTTTTCTGTTCTTCGCTTTTTTCTACCATTTAACCTTAACAAATATCACTTTTAAAGTCAATATTATCTCTTATATTTTTAAAATTATCATTAATTTCTCTTGATTTTCTATAATCCATCTCACGCTTATTTTCCTATTCCTTTTATTCATCAGTATTTTAGCGTTTTTCATGAGACTTTTATAAGAAAATCATGCGTCATATTTGTCATCAACTTGAGACTCACACCATGACTTTCCATGATACAATAACCCTATCATCAGACTCGACAGTTAATGGGAAGGAGCTGTTAACCCATGTTGGAGATTTTTATTTCTTTTGGAGTTGCTGTCGTGGCAGATGTTGTTGCTGATATCATCTGTAAATGGTTAGATAGCAGAAATGATGATTAGCCAAAAAATTATACTAATTCATTGAACAATTGATATCTTTTGGAGTTACTATTATGGAAAATATTGCTGCTGATATCAGATAGCAAAAATGATGATTAACTCAATTGAAAACCAGGCTGGCGCGCCTGGTTTTCTTTTTTTCCCATGTTAGAGTTTTCTTCTCGAAAAAATAATAACATAATCTTTTCGATACTTCAAGTATAATTACTAACCAACAAATTATACTAACTCATTAAATAATTGATACATTCTTTCTTGAATTTCACTAACATCATTTAATGCATCTTCAATTTTTCTTGCAACAATATGATTATCTTTCTTACATACACAATAACCACTTTGATGATTCAATAAGAGTTCTACTGCATATTGTCCCATTTGTGAAGCAAGAATACGATCTTGAGGAACAGGACTTCCTCCTCTTTGAATATGTCCTAAAACAATTGAACGCCCAGAAAAATGGGTTTCCTTAGAAATTCTTTCTGCTAATTTTTCAACATCTATCATTTTTTCACTAGCAATAATTATAGCATGTTTCTTGCCTTGTTGTTTTTCATAATAATCCATCATCTGAATAATATAATCTTCATCATATCCTGTATTCTTAGTAATAATAAATTCACTACCACAAGCAATCCCAGAATATAAAGCCAATGAATCTTTATGATTCCCCATCACTTCAATCACAAAACAACGATGATGTGAACTTGATGTATCTCTTAATTTATTCACTGCATCAACAATATTATAAAGCGCTGTATGAAAACCAATTGTTTCATCAGTTCCATTAATATCATTATCAATTGTTCCTGGTATACCTACACAACATATTCCTTTTTGTGATAATTCTAGTGCTCCTCGATAAGTTCCATCCCCACCTATCACAATCAATCCTTCAATTCCTCTTTCTTTTAATTGATTGATAGCCTGCATCTGTACTTGATCTTCTTTAAATTCTGGTAAACGAGATGAACCCAAAATAGTTCCTCCACGACTTAAAATCTCTGAAACATCTATATTCTTTAATTTCTCTATCTTTCCATTAACCAAACCTGTATATCCATCGTAAATTCCATAAACTTCTACGCCTTTACGACTCGCCACTCGCATAATTGCACGAATCGCTGCATTCATTCCTGGAGCATCTCCACCTGATGTTAAAACGGCAATCTTTTTCATTTTCATACCTCCTTTATTGACAAGATCTTGTATATACATTTCTCCCTTCAATACTAAAATAACATGCATTTTTATGTTCATTTTTAAGTGCTTCATAACTAAATTGATGGGTATTTAATTTTGTCGCTACATCTTCTACTCTTACATAGACAACTTTGTTATCTTTCATTAAACATTTTAATCTAGTTGGATCAGCTGCTTGTGGTTCTAATATAATATCACTCATCTCATTTTGCATAAGAGTTGGTACTTTATAAAACCCTCTAGCAAATTCTTCTAACATTGTTTTTGATTGAAAGTTTTGAATATAGGGAAGGACTTTTAATTCATCTCTTTGTTTTGACTGACGAACTTCTACTATTCTTCCTATATCATTAATCGCGTAAATTTTATTATTCAAACTGGCATATGCTATAGGAGTGGCTTCTTCTACACCAATCACAACATTTCCAATTAAATCTATATCTATTGAAGCTTTTTTTATTGTAGGTAACTGCTTAATTTCTTTTATTACTTTTTCCTTATTAATAAAAAAATAATAAGATGATGGTTTGATTGATATGTGTTTTAATATTTCTTGTTGGGGAGTTTGATGGACTCCTTCAATCTTAATAGATTTCACCCTTGGATAATCACTTATCAAAAACATAGTAATCATAATGAAAATAAATAAAGATATAATAACTTTGACTTTTCTTTTGAGTTTTTTCTTTTTTCTTTGTTTATATGTCTTTTGAACAGGGTTCTCATTATATTCATTATAACTCATGAAAATCACTTCCTTTGAAAGATATTTTAACATGAATTTAATACTTTGACTATTTCATTCATATCTTTTGAATATAAGATAAAGTCATGTCATAATGATTATAGGGTTGATATTTATTGAAAATCAGTGTATATTGTTGAAAATACTTAAAATTTTGAAAGTAAGTAGGTGAAAGTATGAAAAAGATGTTAATTTGGATTATTATGCAGTTTCTATATCGTGGAATGAAAGTTCTTTATCATGAAGATAAGCGTATGAAAGAGGAATTTGATGGATGGAACAAGGATAAAGTCATTCAATTAAGAGTTAATCATGGTCCTTCAATTACAATTGCTTATGCTTATTTGAAAGGATTGTCTAAGGTTCATCGTCATCCTGATATTGTGATTACGTTTAAGAGTATTGATACAGCTTTAATGGTATTTACTGGACAAATGAGTGTAAAGCAAGCTTATTTAGAACATCGTTTTTCTTTAAAGGGAGATGTATTTGAGAGTATGCGTTTTGTAAGATGTGTTGATTTAACTGAGACTTATTTATTTCCTCGTTTTATGACGAAACGTATTTTTAATCATTATGAGAAGAAATATAAACCAAGTCTTTGGATTTATTTGAAAGCTATTTTAACTTTATAAGGAGGAATCTTTTATGTATTTTGAATTTATTAATAAGACAAAGTTATGTGCTGGGGAACATGCTTTAAGTCATTTGGAATATGAATGTCATCAATATCATATGAAACATCCATTGATTATTACTGATGAAGTGCTTTATCAATTGAAATATATTGATATAATTAAGAAATATTTGTTTGTTGATTATAGTCTTTATACACATGTACCTGTAGATTCTTCTATTCATGTTATTGAAGATATTCATAAGTTTTATATTGAAGAAGAATGTGATGGTGTCATTGCTGTTGGTGGAGGAAGTGTTTTAGATACAGCTAAAGGTGTTGTTTTGATGTTATCACATGAATGTGATTCTATTGAAGATATTTTGGGATTTGAGGATTTAAAGAAGGGACTTGATATTCCTTTCTTTGCGATTCCTTCAACAAGTGGAACTGGGAGTGAAGCTACTTGTGTAGCCGTGGTTAGTCATCCTGAAAAACAAGTAAAATTAGAAATTATATCTCAACATGTTCAAAGTGATGTTGCTTTCTTAGATCCTTTACTGACAACCAACCTCCCATTAAAAACAACTGCTTCTACTTCTATCGATGCCTTGGTTCACGCTATTGAAGCTTATAGTTGTTCACAAAAAAATCCATTAAGTGATACTTATGCCATGAGTGCCATATCACTTATATCACAAAACTTACTACCAACTATTCATAAACCTAAAGATCAAAATTTACGTTTTCAACTTTCTTTAGCTTCTTATTTAGCTGGTGCAGCTTTTTCTAATTCTATGGTGGGAATTGTCCATGCGATTGGTCATGCCTTAGGTGCTGTTTGTCATATTCCTCATGGTGATGCAATGAGTATGTTATTGATTCCTTGTATGAAGTTTAATCTTGATGTAAATCATGAATTATATGGTGATATCTTACTTTATTTAGGAGAAAAAGAACTTTATGCCAAAACACCTCATGAACAATTAGCACAACAAACAATTGAAGTCATTGAAAAATTACTTCATCAATTACATGATGAAGTTCAGTTACCTATTTCTTTATCTAGTATTTCTGATTTAAATGAACATATTGAAGATATTGCCCAAAGAGCTTTGAATGATGGAGCCTTAATAGTTAATCAAAAGTATGTAACACATGAAGATATTATAAATATATTGGAGGGTTATTATGGATATTAAAGAATTAGTTGAAATGCAAAGAAATTATTATATGACATTACAAACAAAAGATATTGATCAAAGAATAAAGACAATTGAAAATATTAAGATATGGATATTAGAACATCAAAATCGTATTATTGAAGCATTAAAGAAAGATTTAAATAAAGATGCAACTGAATCATATATGTGTGAAATAGGTTTAGTCTTAAGTGAGATCAATTATCAATTAAAACATATCAAAAAATGGTCTAAACCAAAAAGAGTGAAAACTCCATTAGCACAATTTTATGGAACAAGTTATGAAACATATGAACCTTATGGAGTCTGTTTGGTCATGAGTCCTTGGAATTATCCATTTATGTTGTCAATTGAGCCTGCAATTGGTGCTATTGCTGCTGGAAATACTGTCATCATTAAACCAAGTGCTTATGCTCCCCATGTTTCTCATATTATTAAACAGATGATTGAGGAATCATGTGATGAAAAATGGGTTGCTGTGGTTGAAGGTGGACGTGCTGAAAATACTGAGTTATTAGAACAACGTTTTGATTATATTTTCTTTACTGGTAGTGTTAATGTTGGAAAGTTAGTTATGGAAAAAGCAAGTCGTTATTTAACTCCTGTGACGCTTGAATTAGGTGGTAAGAGTCCTTGTATTGTTGATGATGATAAGAGTTTGAAATTAGCAGCGAAACGTATTGCTTTTGGTAAGTTTTTAAATGCTGGTCAAACTTGTGTAGCCCCTGATTATTTACTGATTAAAGAAGAACTTAAAGATTCTTTTATTGAAGCTATAAGGGATGTTATTTATGAGTTCTTTGGAGAAAATCCAATTGAAAATAAGCAATTAGTTAAAATTATTAATCAGAAACATTTTGAACGTTTATCTCATTTACTTGAAAATCAAGATATTGTGATTGGTGGAAAATTTGATGAAAGACATTTAAAAATATCTCCAACTGTAGTTGATCATGTTGATGGTGATAACTCTTTAATGCAAGAAGAAATCTTTGGTCCTATTTTACCTATTATAACTTATCATAATATTCATGAAGCTATCCATTTTATTAATCAAAGAGAAAAACCTTTAGCTTTCTATATTTTCTCATCACAAAAAGAAGTTCAGGATTTATTATTGAAATCTTGTAGTTTTGGTGGTGGATGTATTAATGATACAATTATTCATCTTGCGACAAGTGAATTAGGTTTTGGTGGAGTTGGTCATAGTGGTATGGGTTCTTATCATGGTAAAAAGAGTTTTGAAACATTTTCTCATACACGTTCTATCGTTAAGAAAGCAACCTGGATTGATTTACCTTTAAGATATTATCCTTATACTCCTTTAAAAGATAAAATGATTCGTTTATTTGTAAAGTAATTTCATTTTTTGAAAATCATAAGCAATTTATTCGTGGTATAGTAAAATATATAATAAATTAAGGGAGGAAAGACAATGATTAAAATCATGTTATGTTGTGCATCAGGGATGTCAACAAGTTTATTAGTTGAAAAAATGAAGAAAGCTGCTCAAGAACAAGGTGTTGAAACTGAAATTTGGGCAGTTGGAGCAAATGAAGTTAAAGCCAATGCTGGTAAAGCAGATATTATTTTATTAGGCCCACAAGTACGTTATGCTCAAAAAACAATTGAAGCAGAAGCTGGTGGAGTTCCAGTTGCTAATATTGAAATGCGTGATTATGGAACAATGAATGGTAAAGCTGTTTTAAAACAAGCTTTAGATATTGTTAATAAATAATTTAAAATGCAAGAAACAGAGTCATATCTGAATTTCTTGCATTTTTTATTAATTATTAACATGTTGATGTGGTGTAAATGAACTATCATCAATAGCTTTAAAAGTATAACCTAAAGCTTGGTAATGTTCTATGATCTTTGGCAAAGCTTGAACTGTTGTTGATTTTGCAGCTGTATCATGGGCAAGGATCATAATATTTTGAGAATGACTTGCTGTTCCATTTTTAATTAATTGACTGACTGCCACATTATTTCCTGAGGCATCTCCTGTACTCGCATTCCAATCATAATATTGATATCCTCTATTTTGTACTTCTTTAGCTAAAGTACTCATAATACCTTTACAATAATGTCTTGATACTGTATTTGATGCTCCTCCTGGAAAACGGATATACTTAGGAACAAAACCAATTTGTCCTTTAACCATTTGTCCTATTTTATCAAGGTCATTAAAATAAGCAGTTGTTGAAGCATAAATTTGTTTATAGTTATGTGTATATGTATGAAGTCCAATAGTATGTCCTTTATCATGAGCTTGTTTAATAAGATAATTATATTTCTTTCCATTTCCCGTAACAAAGAAAGTTGCTTTGGCATTGTATTTATCTAAAATATTCAAAATCTTTGCAGTATTTGCTGATGGTCCATCATCAAATGTTAAATAAACAATCTTATTACCATTTTGTCCTACTGATTGGATAGGTTTATTTTCAACAACAGTCACTTTCTTTGTATATTTATTTTGATTACCAGCTTTATCAGTAACCGTATAAATAACATCATATGTTCCTACTTTTGAAAGATTGACTTGTTTAGAATTGACTTCTATCTTAGGTTCAGGATCACGATTATCTTTTGCTTTTATACCAGAAAGATAATTTATTTTATGTCCTACTTCTACAGTTAAATCTTTTAATCCAGTTAATGTAGGTTTTTCTTCATCTTTTACAATTTTTATAGTGGCTTCTTTTTCTGTTTGATTATTTGCTTCATCACTTACAACAATTATAACTTTATATTCACCTGCTTTATTCAATGGATATTCTTCTTTAAAAGCAACAGTTGTTTTTGTTTCATCCTTAAGATTTGTTATGAAATCTTCAGGTTTTACATTTGTTCCTAAGTCAACATCTAAATCTTTAATATCAAATGTAGGTGCCTTTGTATCTACAACCTCAACATCTAAATTATATGTTTTATCACCTATTTGATATTCAATCGTATATTGACCTAAACGATGATTATCAACCTTAGAACTATTAATTTTCACATCATCTATAGAATGATGCTTCACTTCTTTAATAAAAGACTTTGCATCAAAATCATCATTAATCTCTATTTTCTCAACACTTTTCTTAAACACAATTGATGGTTGATTAAAAAAATAAAACAATCCTATACCCATCCCAATAACAACAATAATACCTATACCCATAATTATTTTTTTCTTCTGTTTTTTCATATCTATCATCCTCGTTCTCTACATCTTCATTATATCCCTTTTATATGACTTTTCTAAGACCATTTCTCTTTTTTCTTCATTTTATGACATATAACTCACAAATTCATTGGTCACTCATAAATTTCATAGTATCTTCAAATTTTATATCAAATATTTTAGAATAAATGAGAATTTGAAATAAAGGGAGGATTATTTATGTTAGTTGTTTATTTAGGGATTGTTTTTTTAACAATTGTTATACTCATAGCAATAAAAAGACCACTTTATCAAGCAATCCTTGGTGGTCTCATTATGTTAGTTATACTTTATCAAATTCCTATTGGTGATGCTTGTATCCAAGTTACTCATGTCTTTACTCATTGGGATTCTTTTCAAATTCTCATTTCTTTGTATTTAATTACTTTCTTACAAAGAATGCTAGAAACAAGACAACAGATTAAATTAGCACAACAAGATTTAAATGGTTTATTTCATAATCGACGTATCAATGCAGGTGGAGCACCTTTATTTATTGGTTTACTTCCTTCAGCTGCAGCCATGATTTTATGTGGTGATATTGTTAAAGAGGCAACAGATGGATATCTAGATCCAAAAGATCAGGCTTTTACTGCAAGTTGGTTTCGTCATATTCCTGAAAGTACCTTACCAACTTATGCAGCTGTATTATTAATGGCTAATATATCTGGGGTTCCTTTATCTGAATTTATCATTGGTATGATTGTTCCTATTTGTGCATTATCATTCATTGGTTATTTTTCTATACTACGTAAGATTCCTAAAGATCCTGGTGTAGAAAGGAGTCAAAATAGATGGTTGGATTTTATTCATTTGTTTCAACATTTATGGTCTTTACTTGCTATTATAGTTTTTATTCTTGTTTTTAAGTTATCAGTTGTTAGTGCTGTTTTGATTGTTATTGTATTGTGTATTTTTATTTATCATTTCCATATTGATGAATTGCTACCAATGGTTAAAAGTTCTTTTGAAAAGAAAATGATACTGAATACTTTTTTAGTTTTGGTATTAAAAGAATTGATTGCTTATACTGGAGTATTAGAAGTTTTACCAGAAATGCTTTTAACTTTACCTATTCCATCTTATTTAGTCTTTGTTATATTGTTCTTTGTTGGTGGTATTATTAGTGGATCTAGTGGTATTATTGCTTTAGGAACACCTATAGCATTTGCTACAATACCAGGAGGTATGCCATTAATGGTGCTATTAATGTGTATATGTCATGGAGCCAGTCAATTATCACCAACACATATTTGTTTAGTTGTTGCTGCAGATTATTTCCATGTAAGTTTAGGCGATTTGATTCGTAAAACATTACCTAAAACTTTGTTATTTTGTTTCATTGCTATTATCTATTACAATATACTTATTTTGATTTATTAAAAAAATGGCTTTTTACAAAGTCATTTTTTTATTCTTTATAATCACATTTTTGACATTGAATCATAGTATTCTCACTATCTTCTCGATAATATATACCTGACCATTTACAAATACTTTGTAGAATAGGAACCACTGATTGACCTTTAGGTGTTAGTGAGTATTCAACACGAGGTGGAATTTCATCATAAGAATGACGTTCTATCATTTGATTTTGAATTAATTCTTTAAGCATTGAAGCTAAAACAGCATCTGTAATATTTCCCATTTCTTTTCTGAGTTCACTATAACGTAAAACATCTTTTTTAGCTAATACACAAATAATACGTGATTTCCATTTACCGCCAAAGATTTCTAAACCATATTCTAAAGGACAACGAATATCTTTTTCTAATTTATGTTGATACATCTTACTCCCTCCAATACAAATCTATTATATAAGATACAACTATAAAATAACAAGATACTAAGAAATTTAATAGTAAGAAAAAAGGACTTAATGTCCTCTAATTTATGTTTTCTATAATTCCTTGAGCAATAGCTTGACCTATTTTTTCTAACTTTTGATTATCATTGAGATAATCAAAATCTTTTCCTCTTATGTAACCTAATTCAATCAATACAGAAGATACACTGTTATCTCTTAAAACAGCCAAAGAATTTCCATCTTGCATTCCTCTATTTTTAGAATAATTTAATTTTTCGATATGATTTCCTATAGAAGTAGCAAGTGCTTCACTTGCTTTATTCTTAGTATATATCTCAAAACCAGATATATTTGTTGTTTTATCATAATCATTGACATGAATTGAAACAAAATATTTGGCTTGATTTTCTTTACTCATATCACAACGTAATTTTAAATCTGTAATTTTATTATCATGTAAAGCTTCATCTTTATCCCGTGTCAAGATAGCTTTGATATCTGCTTTATCAAGTTCCTTAGCAACAGCTTTTGCAGTTGTTAAAGATATATCTTTTTCATAGAGTTCATCAATATTCGCTCCAACATCATATCCCCCATGACCAGGATCAACAATGACTGTTGCTTTATAGTTTTTTGGTTTGTCATTTTTTTGAGGAGTTATTGCTTCAGTTTCAAAGAGTGACATCACATGACTTACAGCAAAGCTTATACCTTTATATAGACCAAATAGAATAATCAAGCAAGCCACTGCTGCAATAATAACTCGATCAACTCTTAATTTTAATTTTTTCTTTTTCTTTGCAGCCATTATCTCACTCCTCACACTATGCTTATTCTATCATATTTTTATCCCAACTTAAACAACAAACAATTTACAACCATGAAAAAAAGATTTGATTATTTCAATCAAACCTTAATTTTCATTTTTAACACGAATACGTGTTATAGCCTTACGTAAAGCAACTTCTGCTCTCAAAATATCCATATCATCATTAGATTGATTATGTAATCTTTCTTCAGCTCTTGCTTTAGCTTCTTGAGCACGTCGTAAGTCAATTTCTTCAGGTGATTCTATAGCATTCGCAATGATTGTTGTTTCATCATCATTAACATAAACAAAACCACCTGCAAGTGCAAATTTATATCTTTGTCCATCTTTAATATAGTTCATTTCGGAAATATCAATGGCACTTGCTAAGGGTAAATGGTTGGCAAGAATTCCAATTTGTCCAGAAGTTGTTCTTAAATTAAGCATTTCAACTTCTGTTTCTTTGTAGATTCCTCTAGGTGTAACAATCTTTAATTTAAATGGCTTCATCGCTTAAAGTTTTAGCCTTTTCAATTGCTTCTTCAATAGAACCTACATTATGGAATGCTTGTTCAGGTAAATGATCCCATTTTCCTTCAAGAATTTCTTTAAATCCTCTAATTGTATCTTCTACACGAACATATTTCCCTTCCATTCCTGTAAATTGACTAGCTACAGTAAATGGTTGAGATAAGTAATTACGTACACGTCTTGCTCGTGCAACAGTCACTTTATCTTCTTCACTTAATTCATCCATCCCTAAGATAGCAATAATATCTTGTAATTCTTGGAATCTTTGTAGAATTTGTTGAACTCCATGAGCAACTTCATAATGTTCTTGACCAACAACTAATGGATCAAGTGCACGTGATGATGAGTTTAATGGATCAACAGCAGGATAAATTCCTAAAGCTGCAATTGAACGATCCAAAACAACTTTTGCATCAAGATGGGCGAATGTTGTTGCTGGAGCAGGGTCAGTTAAGTCATCAGCAGGGACATAAACAGCTTGTACTGATGTGATTGATCCTTTTTTTGTTGATGTAATACGTTCTTGTAATTGTCCCATTTCTGTTGCAAGTGTTGGCTGATATCCAGCTTGTGAAGGAACACGTCCTAATAAGGCTGAAACTTCTGAACCAGCTTGAGTAAAACGGAAGATGTTATCAATGAATAATAAGACATCTTGATTTTGTTCATCTCTAAAGTATTCTGCCATTGTTAAACCTGTCAAAGCAACTCTTAAACGAGATCCTGGTGGTTCATTCATTTGTCCAAAGACAAGTGTTGTTTTATCCAAAACTCCACTTTCTTTCATTTCATAATACAAATCATTACCTTCTCTTGAACGTTCTCCAACTCCAGCGAATACAGATAATCCACCATGTTGAGTCGCAATATTGTTAATCAACTCTTGAATTAAAACGGTTTTACCAACTCCAGCACCACCGAACAATCCAATCTTACCACCTTTAACATAAGGACAGATTAAGTCAATAACCTTAATCCCTGTTTCTAAGATTTCTGTTTCTGTTCTTTGTTGTGCATATGTTGGAGCACTTCTATGAATAGGCATTTTTTCTGTTGTTATTGGTAATTCAGGTTTCCCATCAATAGGTTGTCCTAAGACGTTAAACATTCTACCTAATGTATCATTTCCAACTGGAACACTAATTGGTTTTTGTGTATCAATTGCATCCAATCCTCTTGTCAAACCATCAGTTGGACCCATCGCAATACAACGTACAACATCATCGCCAATATGTTGAGCAACTTCTACAGTTAAAGGTGTTCCTTGATTATCAATTTCAATAGCTGTATTTAATGCTGGTAAATGATCAGCATCAAAAACAATATCGACAACAGGTCCAACTGCACGAACAATTTTCCCTATATTTAGCATATGTTCCTCCTTTATTGCGCATTAGCGCCTGCAACGATTTCACTAATTTCATTAGTAATCGCTGTTTGTCTTGCTTGATTATATTTCAATAATAAATCTTCAATTAAATCTTGAGCATTATCTGTTGCATTTTCCATAGATGTTCTTCTTGATGCATTTTCACTTGTAACTGATTCTACTAAATATCCATAAATAATAGATTGTAAATACATTGGAATTAAATGATTTAATACTTCAGAAGGACTTGGTTCAAAAATAGTAAATTTTTGTGTCACTTCAATATTATCAAATTCCTTAACATCTACTGGTAATAAATCAATAACGCGTGGTGTAAAAGTTAAGTTATTAACAAATTCAGTATAAATAATCTTAATCTTTGAAATTTCCTGATTACGATACATCTTTGTTAATTCACCAACAAGACGAACAACTTCTCTAAAATCTAATGTAGAATTTAAATTCAAATAATCATGATTATATTCAATTTGATGATGATTCAAATGACCAGCACCTTTACTACCAATCATATAAATCAAATCACCCTCTTGAATCGTTTGATCAACTGTTTTCAATACATTCGCATTATATCCACCACATAACCCTAAACTAGATGTAATCACAATATAAACATTCTTTCCTTTAGGATTAGCCTTTAAATATGGATTATCAATCATCCCTTGATTACTTGCTAAAATTTCTGCAACAGTTTCTTGTACCTTACTATAATAAGGTTTTAATTCCTCTAATTGATTTCTTGTTTTTCTTAATTTAGAAGTTGCAACTAATTGCATAGCTTTTGTAATTTTTTTAGTAGACTCTACAGATTTAATACGTCTTTTAATAGACTGCATATTACTAGCCATAAATCTAACCTTCCTTATTCACTTGTAAGAATTTTTCAACAAAAGCCCCAATAACTTCTTTCATTTTAACACTCAATTCATCACTAATCACTTTTTGTGTTTGAATTTCTTCAATAATATCACTATGATTTAATTTCATTTCTTGATACAATTCTTTAACAAACTCAGAAACTTTTTTAACTGCTAATTTCTTAGTAAAACCATATTTTAATGCAAATAAAGAAATAACTTGTTCTTCTACACTACGTGGAGAATATTGAGCTTGTTTTAAAACTTCACGAACTTTTTCCCCATGATCTAATGTTGCTTTTGTGGCTGCATCAAGATCACTACCAAATTGAGCAAAAGCCTGCATTTCAGCAAATTGTGCTAATTCAAGCTTTAATGTTCCTGAAACTTGTTTCATGGCTTTGATTTGTGCTGATGAACCTACACGTGATACAGATAATCCTGTATCAATGGCTGGTCTAAATCCAGCATTGAATAAATCTTGTTGTAAAAAGATTTGTCCATCTGTAATAGAAATAACATTAGTAGGAATATATGCTGAGATATCTCCTGCTTGTGTTTCAATAATTGGTAAAGCCGTAATTGACCCACCACCATTTTCTTCATTTAAACGACAAGCTCTTTCTAACAATCTTGAATGGAGATAGAAAACATCTCCTGGATAAGCTTCACGTCCTGGTGGTCTTTTTAATAATAAAGACACTGTACGATAAGCAACCGCATGTTTAGATAAATCATCATAAACAATTAAAACATCTTTTCCTTGTTCTAACCATTCTTCTGCCATTGCACATCCTGCATAAGGAGCAATATATTGAACTGGTGCTAATTCACTAGCTCCAGCTGCAACAATTGTTGTATATTCCATTGCTCCACCTTTACGTAGTTTTTCTACAATTTGTGCAACAGTGGAATTCTTTTGTCCAATTGCAACATAGATACAATAAATATTTTGTCCTTTTTGATTTAAGATTGTATCAATCGCAATAGCAGTTTTTCCAGTTTGTCGATCTCCAATGATTAACTCACGTTGACCTCTACCAATTGGAATAATTGCATCAATAGATGTAATTCCTGTTTGTAAAGGTTGATCAACCGATTTTCTTGTCATAACCCCACTGGCAACTCTTTCAATTGGTTTCGTATGAACATAACGAATTTCTCCCTGTCCATCGATAGGTTGACCTAAAGGATTAACAACACGCCCTAATAATCCATCACCTACTGGTACCTCAATAATTCTTCCAGTACGCTTTACTTCATCACCTTCCTTGATAGTTCCTTCACTACCAAGTAAAACGGCACCAACACAATCTTCTTCAAGATTCATGACCATACCATAAACATCATTAGGAAACAATAACAATTCACCTAACATAGCATTATCTAACCCATGAACAAGTGAAACACCATCTCCAACAGTCATAACTGTTCCAACATCTTTAGATTCAATTTGATCTTCAAAATGTTTAATTTGTTCTTTTATTAAAGCACTAATTTCATCTGGTCTTAGATCCACTATCTTCACCTACTTTCTTAATAATTCTTTTTTCAATGATTCCAATTTATAAGAAAGTGAATCATCATAAATATGATTATCAACTTCTACTCTAATTCCACCAATCAAAGCTGTATCAATAACCATACGTAATTTTACTTTCTTTCCAACTTTAACACTTATTGCATTTTCAATTCTTAATAATTCCTTATCTGATAACTCATAAGGTGTATAAACTTTACCCACCTTAATACCAAAATAGTCATAACATAAAGATTGAAATTCAGCACAAATTTCACGAATATAAGCAATTCTTCTTTTCTTAATTAATAAAAGCAAGAAATTATATACATATGTACCAACTTGTTTTTCAAAACTTTGCTTAAGAACACTCATCTTTAGTTCATCTGTTACCCCATAATGAGAAAAGAAACGTACAATCGATGAATCAACAAAAACTTCTTGTACTTTTTCCATATCCTCTTGATAAGCTTTAACTGCATGTTCTTCTTTTGCTATTTCAAATAAAGATTCAGCATAACGATTGGCTATGGCATTCATTAGTTCACAACCTTCTCTACAAATTCTTCAACCAATTCTTGATTTTGTTTTGTATTCATTTCTTTTTGAATAATCTTTGTTGCAACTTCAATTGCAATATCAACGATTTCTTCTTTCATTTCTGTTTTTGCTTGAACCTTTTCTGCTTCAATTTCTTTTTGAGCTTGTTCAATTTTACTAGCAGCCTCTTTACGTGCTTCAACAATAATATCATCACGTTCTTTTAAAGCATCAGATTTTGCTCTTTCAACAATTTCATGATACTCTCTAGCTGAAACACGGGCTTGTTGTTCGCTTTCTTGCATAAATTTTTTAGCTTTTTCATTCATATCTTTTGCTTCATTGATTTGTGTTTCAATAAAATCAGCTCTCTTAGCAAAATAAGCCTGCACAGGAGCCCAAAGATACTTCTTAAAAACAAACAACATGACACCAGTTGAACATAATTGAACAATAAGTGTTGTTATATTGGGGAATAATTTTCCAGCAATATCTATATCCATAATTTATTCCTCCTTAACTTTCAATTATTTAATGAAGTTAGGGAATACGAACATTAATAAGAATGAAATCAATAAACCATAGATAGCTACTGTTTCTGATAAGGCAATCCCTAAGATCATCATTGTACGAATTTTACCTTCTGCTTCAGGGTTTCTTCCTACAGCTTCTACTGCTTTACTAGCTGCAATCCCTTCTCCAATTCCTGTCCCTAAACCTGCACATACAGCAATCCCTGCTGCAATTGCAATTAAACCATAATCTGTCATTTTCTATACCTCCAAATTTTCTTTCTTTTAATTTTTTTATTCTTTACTAGTTATTCTGCTTCTATAGCAATAAGAATACTAGATAAAGTCACAAAGACTAGTGTTTGAATACATCCTGCAAAGACATCAAAATAAGCATGTAATACAGGAGCTAAGATAGGTCCTAAAAAGTTAACTGGTAAAATCATTCCAGATAGCCATCCAGTAAACTGATAGACCAATCCCACTAAAATTGTTCCACTTAATATATTACCAAATAAACGCATTGATAATGATATTAATGGTGATATTGCACTTAAGATATTGGTTGGTGGCCACACCAATTCTTTAATATAGGTTAAACCACCTTTTTTCTTAAAGGCATTATACTGAATTAAAATAAAGGTAATTAATGTCATTGCTAGAGTAATTGAATAGTTTGATGTTGGTGCATCAAATCCAATTAATCCACTTAAGTTAGCAACAATTAAATACACAAATAACATTGCAAAGTAAGGATAATAGCTCTTTTCAAATTGAGAAGGCATAATTGATTTCATATAATTATAAACCATCTCAACTCCTGTCTCACATACTAAAACAATCCCCTTTGGTTTTTCTAATGGATCAGCCGCCATGACTTTCTTTCCTGCATAGATAAAAAACAAACATAGCGCAGTTATAATAATCAAAGAAAAAACCAATTCAACTTGTAATTCTATATGTATGCCAGATAGGAACGTTGAACTAATTTTCATTTATCTCACCTCCTTTATGAATAAATCCTTCTATATAAATTGTTATTTTTATGACAAGATAGCCTAAAAACACACCAAAAATATGTATAAAATCCATCTTAACAGCAATAAAGAAACCTAAAGCATAAAATAATAATTTTAAAATAAACATAATTGCTATAATTGCTGTAGACATTGAAAACTTTAATATTCCTTCACTCATCTTTATATTCATTAAAAAGATGATGATATTTATAATATACCCCAAAATAAAACCAAATATATAAGATATATCTTGTAAACATAAACTCATTATCAATATGATTAAAGAAGCAATGAAAAAAACATGGACTGATCTTTTTAAAACTGTTTTTTCATTCATGTTTTCCAACTCCTAACAATAATTTAATAACATATATAAATGATAACAACAAACATATCAATAAAGCTATTGGCTGACTATCAAAATACTCATCTATTTTTAAACCAACCCATAAACAAAAGAGAAAAACTCCAATCACTTTTAATCCTAATTCTAAAGCAAATACCAAGTCTTTTAACATAACAAAAAAAGAGTTATATGAAAAAGATATCTTCTATTGAGAATATTGATGTCTTGATCATTCATATAACTCACTCCTTTATCAATAGTATTACATTACGATTATACCGTTATTTATCTTTTATAGCAATATGAAAACATTAATCATCAGTACCAAATAAACGATCACCAGCATCTCCCAAACCAGGAACAATATAGCCTTTTTCATTGAGCTTCTCATCTAAAGCTGCAACAATCAAATCTACATCTGGATGATTCTTTTCAATCATCTCAATTCCTTCAGGAGCAGCCACAAGACATGCCAATTTAATGTATTTAGCACCACGTTTTTTAATATTTTGAAGGGCAGCACATGCACTACCACCAGTTGCTAACATTGGATCAACAACAATCACATCGGCTTCATCTAAGCAAGCTGGAAATTTTGCATAATATTCTTCTGGTTCTAATGTTTCTTCATTACGAGCCATTCCAATATGTCCAACTTTTGCTGTTGGAATAATTGTTTTAAAACCTTCAACTAACCCTAAACCTGCTCTTAAGATAGGAACTAAAATAATAGGTCTAACTAATTGTTTTCCTGTCATTGGACAAATTGGTGTAACAATTTCAATGTTTTTTAATGGTAATCCTTTTGTAACTTCATATGCCATTAACATTGCTATTTCGTCTAAGTTTTGTCTAAACTCTTTTGTTCCAGTTTCTTTATTTCGCATAATTGTTAATTTATGCTCAATTAAAGGATGATTTAATATTGTTGTTGCCATAGTTTTCCTTCTTTCTATTTAATATAAGTTTTCCCGTTATACATTGTAACTTTATCAGTTAATGCTTTGACTCTTGCTATACATTCTGTTTTAACTTCTTCAGTTTCTTCATTCTTTAAACGATAAGCAATAATCTTTCCAACTTCTCTAAAATCATCTTCATTAAAACCTTTTGTTGTCATAGCTGGTGTTCCAACACGAATACCGCTTGCTTTAAATGGCTTTTCAGTATCAAATGGAATTGCATTTTTATTTGCAGTAATATTAATTTCATCAAGTAATCTTTCGGCTTTTTTACCACTCATACCACAACTTGCTTTTACATCAATTAATAATAAATGATTATCAGTTCCATCAGCTACCAATCTAAATCCTTCTTCTTTTAAAGATTCTTCTAAAGCTTTAGCATTTTTAATAATTTGTAAAGCATAATCTTTAAACTCTGGTTGTAAAGCTTCATAGAAACATGCAGCTTTAGCAGCTATGATATGCATAAGTGGTCCACCTTGCATACCAGGAAATACTGCTCTATCAATATCTGCAGCTAATTCCTTTTTGCACATAATAACTCCACCACGAGGTCCTCTTAATGTTTTATGTGTTGTTGTTGTTACAACATCAGCATATGGAACTGGTGAAGGATGTAAACCTGCTGCTACTAATCCTGCGATATGTGCCATATCAACCATAAATAAAGCTCCATTATCATGAGCAATTTTAGCCATATATTCAAAATCAATAATTCTTGAATAAGCACTTGCCCCTGCTACAACTAATTTAGGTTTAATTTCTTCAACTTTCTTTTTAAAATCTTCATAATCAATAGTTTCTGTATCTTTTTTGACACCGTAACTATAAAATTCATAATTCATTCCAGAATAGTTTAATGGATGTCCATGTGTTAAGTGTCCTCCATCAGCTAATGACATACCTAAAACTTTATCGCCATGCTCTAATAAAGCTAAGTATACTGCTGTATTGGCTTGAGCTCCAGAGTGTGGCTGAACATTTGCATGTTCACAACCAAATAATTCTTTTAATCTATTTCTTGCTAATTCTTCAACTTCATCAACAAATTGACATCCTCCATAATATCTTTTACCAGGATATCCTTCAGCATATTTATTAGTTAATACTGAACCAGCTAATTCTAAGATTTCTTCTGAAACAAAGTTTTCAGACGCAATCAATTCAATGTTATTTCTCTGTCTATTTAATTCTCTTTCAACACTTTCAAAGACTTCCATATCTCTCATATTTATTCCCTCTCTAATTTCATCATTTTTTCAATTCTTGCATCATGTCTACCACCTTCATAATCAGTGTGTAACCATGCATTTAAAATTTCTAAGGCTAAGCCTTCCCCAATGACTCTTTGCCCCATTGCTAACATATTTGTATCATTATGCGCTCTTGTTGCTTTTGCACTAAAAACATCATGAACTAAAGCACAACGAATACCTTTAACTTTATTAGCTGTAATAGAAACACCAATTCCTGTTCCACATACAACAACACCTTTGTCGCAATCCCCCGATGCAACTGCTTTTGCAGCTTTGGCTGCAAAGTCAGGATAATCACAGCTTTCTTCGCTATAAGTTCCAAAATCAATAACTTCATAACCTTGTTTAACCATTTCTTCCATCAATACGTTTTTTAAACGATATCCGCCATGATCACACGCAACTGCAATTTTCATTTTAATACCTCCTCTATTTCTTTCCTTGTTATTTTACCCTCACGTAATATTTTTATTTCACTACCTGTGACATCTACAACTGTACTTGCAACATTATCTGATGTTTTTCCATCAACAATAATATCAATACGTCCATCTAATTGTTCTAAGACTTCACTTGTACATGTTGTATTAGGATGATTAGATAAGTTCGCACTTGTTACTAACATTGGTCCTACTTTCTTTAATAATGAAAGAACATATTCATGATCTGGAATACGAATTCCTATGGTTTCTTTTCCATTTGTCATCACTGGATCAACACTCTCTTGTTTTTTAAAAACAAGTGTAATCATCCCTGGCATAAAAGCTTCAATAATCTTTCTAGCATCTTCACTCACATAAGCATATTTTTCTATATCTTTTTTGTCAGCTACCATTAATGTAATTGCTTTGGAATAATCCCTATTCTTTGCTTCCATTAACTTATCTAATGCATCTCTTGAACCAAATTTTACACCTACGCCATACACTGTTTCTGTTGGAAATGCTGCAACTCCATGATTTTTTATCACTTCATATACACTTTCAATATCTTTGTTTGTTACAACCTTTGTCATCTTCCATCACCCTCGGTGATATTCTACCATAATTTATATAAAAATTATAGAAATATAGGTATAAATCATTATTTTTAAAGAAAAAAAGATAATGAAATATCTTCCATTATCCTTTGCATTCATTTTATCTAATCTTTTTCTTTGCTATCTGATATATCTTTTCTAGACTTGCTTTTTCAATAAGTAAGTCAAATATCTTTTCATACTGCTCCACGGATAGATTTTCCAGAAATCCTGTTTCAGCTTGTGGATATGTCTTGATAAACAATTTTAATACAGAATATCTTAGGCCTTTAGATAATCCTTCCTGCAGCCCTTCTTCTTTTCCTTCATCACGTTCTCTTTTCATTCTTGCCTGTCTTGCTCGCTTGTTTAAATCACGGTTGAATGCCATGTCCTGTAGAATCATATCTTCATTAAAATCATCTGCCTTCTTCTCCATGATATCCACCACCTTCTTCTTTAACTTCATTATATCATCAATTCTATTTTTTTATATATGTAAGTTTTCTAATTAAACTGTTAATGGTAAAATAAAGATAACCAAAAAGGTTGGTTTAACAATTACCACTTATGGTAATGACAAACTACCAGCTGGTTATCTTTATTTTACCATTAACATTTTCCTTCTTTAGGATATTGATATAGGGTAGATATATGTAGATTCTCGTGATCAAGTTATGTTTCTCCTGATTCCCTGATTCATTCTGACTGACATACCTGTCTATCAGTACCAGGTTGTCCTTATCCAGGTCATCGATGAATATCAGCTGAAACACATGATGAATGTTGGTGACATAGTCATCACCTCTCTTTTGCTGTTCTACGAGTAGTCTTGCTCCATAGATCTGGAACCTTTGATACTGCTCCTGGTCAAGTGAGGAATTCTGCATCTCGACATCACAGATTTCACCATCTTCATTGGTGACTCTGATATCCAGAATCATATCCTTATCTTCGACATGCTGAGGATTGAGATCGGGATTCAAGACCTTGAGTGAATGGCAGTCAATGCCAGCGATGTTTTCAATGATGAGTTTAAGGAGATAGATAGAATCAGGGTCCTGATCATCTCTCAAGGTATACTTGAACAAAACATCATTTTTAAAATCAACAATTTTCTTTCTTTTCATTATCATAAAAAAGCCCTCCTACTTCTATATACGAGAGTAAGAGGGCAAATTTCTTTTTTATTTTCCACTTCACATAATTTCACATAAAATATTATATATCTATCAACAAAAAGCTCTACTTTTTGTTAAATAATTAATTAACATTATACTTATTCTTGTATTAATAAAACACTATTTTCAAAATCATTATCTGCTTTAACAATATTTACATGACTACCCTTTTCTTCAGTATAAATAATCTCTTTTTCATTAAGTACTTGTATTGTATAGATAATTCTATCCATTATATGTTTTTCTTTATGAGTAGATGTATTGTAAATCAATACCCCTTTATCTTCCTTTAAATAAAGAAGATCACCACTCACTTCATACATTTCATATACATCATCCAATATTTTTACTTCTTTATTACCATCAAAACAATAAATTCCTTTATCTTTTGCTTTAGAATAATAAATATTTTGATAAGAAGATTTGAACTGATAAATGAGATCATTTGATATAATTTTTGTTTTCTGATTTTTTATATCAAAGTCACATAAGTCAAGATTATTATTAATAAAATAGATATGACCTTCAGTAAATAAAACGGAACCATTTGCTAATGAGAAAATCATTGATGCTTGTTGAGTATTCATATCTTCTTTATAAACATATTTATCTGTTGCATAATAAATATAATGGTCATCTATATAAAATTGTCTTGCAGAATTATCAATTATTGGGGCATCTATGAAAGAATAATCTTCTTGATATGAGTAAAGTAATGATGATTGTAGATGTGTATCATGATTATAGAATAACTTAACTCGTCTTTTTGATTCATCATATTTATAAATTCGATACCCTTCTTGTTTATATACCCAAAAGTAAGTGTATTGATCATTCATATAGAAATCACTAATATAACCATCATCTGTGTATGTTGGATCTTTAATGTATTTCTCTATTTGTAACTTTGAATCAAGCGTTACTAAACTATCCATATGAGAGTAAACAATCTGTCCATTAGATTCAATATAATTACGATTTTTATAGTCAGTTTCAACAGCAATAGTCGAATCTTGACATCCTACTAAACAACAACCCAACAATACAAGTATCATTAATTTATTTCTTAATTTTCTCTGTTGATGTGTATAGTTTAAATAAAACTTTCTTAATCCAATAAGCAATATACCTATAAAAATAATAAGACCCATCCACAAAATAATATGACGACAAGCAAAAAATGTTTGAATGGCCATCTCATTTTCACTATGTTTATTAAGAAGCCTAAATTCCTGACCACGTATATATCCACTCGATAAAATGAAAGATAATGGATTAGGAATTATATAAAGTAGCTTATGACTAACAAGTAATGTTAATAAAACATAAAAGCCACCTTGAACAAAAAATGCTATAACAAAACGTTTAAATACAATTGTCAATATCCATGTTAAAACAACTATCGAATAATATCCCAATATTCTTATGATTCTTTCTACTATTACTGCTATATATAAGGAGATATGATAAGGTGCATGTTTAAATAAAGCAATATTTTGCATATATGCTGTACCATGTTCAAAAGAACCATTTATCAAATAAAATAAATCATGTGAGATTAAAAATATGAAAATGAAAATTGTACTTATAATGAGGGATAGTTTTATTTTGGTAAGAAACACTCCTTTTCTCCCTCTGATTGTTGAAATCATAACAGGATATGTTTCTTCTTCATATTCCACAACAAAAACTAAACTATTAACAATCATGAGAATAATAATCAATATAATATCAACATATTCATCTTCTATCATAGCTTGCCAACCACGACTATCAAAAATAATAAAATCTTTTTGATTTTCTTGAACATATTGGACTTGATCATAGAAATATGTAAAAGCTTCTTGTTTATCTAAATAATTCAAAGCATCATTCATTTCTTTTTTTAATTGACTGACCTGATTTGCATTAACATGATATGTTATGAGTTGATTACTAATTTCTATTCTCTTTTGTTCACAAATATTAAATTGATTTTTTTCTTGATTTATTTGTTTTATATCATCTTTACTCAAGTGACCTTGATATCTATCAATATATTCTTGATAGTATTTCTCACTATTAGGATTAGAAAACAGATAGGCTGTTTTTGTCTGAGTCAACTCAAAAACCTTAAAACAACATAACAAACAAAGAATTACCATAAATGCTTTATACTTTCTTAGTTTCCAAAACTCATATCTAAGTTTCATAAGAAACACCTTCTTTTCCTATTAGACTCATGATAGCTAAAATAAGATTGTAGCCTACACCAATAAGCATTAACCACTGATATGTAAACATACAAAGTGGTCCTATTTGAATACAATCTCTTTCTATAAACAATTGACTCTCTTGTAACAAAGCAAATGGATTGAATACCTGCGTGTCATTAGCAACAACAATTAATCCCAAAATAATCAATGCTGATAAAAAGAATGCAAGTATATAGTGTGGGATGTATTTTGATATAACCTGTATAATTTGTACAAGAAATAACATGATGATTAATCTCATTAAAACAATTAAGAAATAACATTGAAGCATATTACAACTTATTGAGGACCTATAGAAATCTTTAAGGGCGTATAAGGGTTCAAATAAACCATGAAAACCATAAAGAATAAGAAATGTTAAAAGTTCTGTTATAGAAAAAGCTATAACGACTATCAATACAAAAGATATCATATGAATAAATCGAATTTTTTGAAAATACTTTCTACCTTTAATAGATGTTTTTAAAAGAACATCCATATGTGAATCTCTTTCATTTGATATCATTAAAACAACTCCAAATATAACAACAAAACTCATCAATATAATTGTTTTATCATAATGAAATAATTGATTCCAACCAACAATATAATCATAAGTTGTTATTTGACGATCCTTGTACTCATTATAAAGAAATGTATTATATTGCTGTTCTACATTTTGATTTTTAAAGTAATCAATATTATCTGTTAAAACCTTTAAATATGTCTGCATATCCTGATGATAAGTATAACGACTGCGCATATCATCATAGATACTCTGTAATACAATAATATCTCCTTCTTTTCCCCCAGACTTATAATCTTTATTTGTTTCATTGGAAACTTGTTCAATCAACGTACTTAGTTTAGTAACCTTTTCTTTTGTAATCTTACCCGTAAATTCCAAAGCATAGTATTTTTCAGCAGTAGACAGTTGCTTATCAAGAAAATCTGTTTTATATTGAAAAGCTATTAATCCAATATTCAATAAAATAAAACCTATAAAGACAATAATAAAGATTTTTCTTACAAACAGTTTTTTCCATTCATATTTTAGTAAGTTCATATATTTACCCAAAATAATACATATAGACTTCTTCAAGCCTTGGAGCAGTCTTTTGACTTCCTTCTTCACATGTTCCAATATATCTTATACAATATTTTCCATTTTCACTTAAAACACGTGTTATTGTATGAGATTTTTCAAATTCACGAAACATAGAGTCATCAATAGTAATCTCCCAAGTTTGATCTTTGACTTCTGATAATAGATTTTCTGTTGGTAAGACTTTTAAAATTTGTCCATTTTTCATAAGAATAACTTCATTCGCAATAGATTCTACATCTTCTAAAATATGTGTTGCTAGAATAACGATTCGATTTGTTGATAATTGTGAAATAATATTTCTAAAACGCATTCTTTCTTTTGGGTCAAGACCAGCAGTTGGTTCATCTAGTATCAAAATCTTAGGATCATTCAATAATGCCTGAGCTATCCCTAAACGTTGTTTCATTCCTCCTGAAAATGTCTTAATCTTACGGTTTTTATCTTGAATAAGATTACATAATTCTAGTAATTCATCTACCTTCGATTCAATGATATCTTTCTTTAATCCTTTGAGTTCACTCATATAATATAAAAAATCAATACATTTAAATTCATCATAAAAGTGTGGATATTGAGGAAGATAACCAATACCTGAAAGATATTCATCAATCTGTGAATATATTGGTTTATGATTATAAATAATTTCACCTTCATTGGGTGATATAAGTCCAACAATTGTATTAATTAATGTTGTTTTACCTGCTCCATTAGGCCCTACTAATCCATAAACTCCATTGTTTAATGTCAGATTAACATTAATTAAAGCCTTCTTATCCTTATATGTCTTACATATATTTTTTATTTCTAACAATGTCTCCATCTTACTGTACTACAATCATACGTCTATAAAATCTTTTGAATCATTGTTATCAAATATAATCAATTAAAACGTATGATTTCCTTTCTCTATTGATTTATTCTCCTTTTATTCAACAACAATTAAACGTAATTCAGACATTAGACTTACTATCGCATATTTACTTTCACTACAATCTAAAATAAGAAAATAAAATGTATGTTTTCCTTTTTCTATATTATTTGGTAATTGAATATCAAATTGTGATAATCCATATTCTTGCCCTTTATAATCTAAACAACCAAAACCATAATCTTGATCAACAGTTAAAAATTGATTATCTACAAAGAAATATATTGCTCCTTTTTTTATGTACTCACTCTTAATCGCAAAACTCCATTTTAAATCTTCACCTTTTTTTAAAGGGATAGCTGGAGTTTTCATAACTTGCAAATCTCCATCAAATACCTGTTTTAATTTATTTTTATCTTCATAACCATAATAATTATTTTGAAAACTACTTGAATTATTTTTAACAGTTTCCCATTTTACTTTTTTTCCTTTTTTATTAGAAACAAGTGCTTTGACATCTTGAGAACATTCAAAACGTCTTACTGTATGAGCTATATTTTGACTTTTACGATAATCACTATAATCAGGGTTATCAACATTTTCTGCAACATAATTATAATTATCAATAAATATAACTGAAAAATTATATGTTTGATTTTTCTTCATACCTGTTGTTTGTACGTAAAACTTATTATCTTTAAATTGTTCAGTTTCTATTTTCATTTTCTTCTGATATTCAAAATCACCATTTTTGTCAAATGAAAATGGAACAAATTGATCATCTATTGTAACCATTATCATATGATCCAATCCAATTGGTGATCTTTCATATAAAATTGTCAATTCAACAAGATTATCAATAACTTTTATATCTTGTATACCTAATGTTGAAGAATATCCATCTGTATTAAATAATTCTTCTGTCTTTTCTTCTGGTTTATCCTCTTTAACTGGTTTTTGACATCCAACTAATAGTGATAGCAACAACGCAAAAACTATCATTCTTTTCATAACTATACCTCTTTCCCTTTTTATAATCTTAAAAAATCAAGTTTCTTATAAATATATTATATCATGGATTCATTGTTGCTCATAAAAATGTCTTAGCTAAAAAATTTTATTGTAGTAAAATTAAATTATATATATAAACAAAATATATCATTAAAAAAGTAAAATAAATGACTTCTTTTTCATAGAAATCAATAATTAGAGAAAAATCTTTAAACAATATAATTATATAAATAGCTTGAGATTTTGATTAATATGAAAACTATTCATAAATCTAGTTTTTAATCTATAGTGAATATCAAAAAGAAATATGGATATCATTTTCAATAGAATCACCATATTTCTTCATGATATCAAAGTGATTATTTCGCTACATAACTCCAACATTAAAGAAAATAAGAGCATAATGTTTATAAATCAATAATTTTTATACCTTTAAATAATAATACTTAAAATATATCTATTTAAAATCTTAATAGTTTTTCAACATCATAATGACATATTAATAATGTTGATAATATTGTTGGTGCTAGGTAGATTCCTAAAATAAAGATAATACTTAAATAAAGTGTTGTGATAGTAAATATTTTGAGATTAATGCCTAAAATATATACTATTAATTTAGATGTAAGTAATAAACATATAACTGATATTGTTGTTTTTACTATAGTTTGTAAGAATAAAATAAGCATCATTTTAAATATCTCTTTATTTGATAGGCCATTTGCTTTTAATACAGTTAATTCATATTTTTGATTATTAATTGTAAAAAATTGACTTATTACTAATATAAATATAACTAAGCTACAAACAATCGTAACAAATGTTGATAAGTTAGATGTATATATTTCTAGATTTGATATTTGAGCTAAATATTTATCTTGAGATATAATTGTTGAATATAATGGATTAATTTCGTTGATTTTATCTGTTATTCCTAGGAAGCTTTCAAAATCATTTAATTGTAATAAAACTGCGTTTGTTTCTGATTCCTGGAAATATTGATATGGAACATAGATTATATATGATTGTTGTGACTGGGTTAAGAAATAATCTTCATATAATACACCTTTTATCTTGAATTTGTTTTTAGTAAGATTCAAATTATCTAATTGGATATTTGAATCTTTATTTATTTTTAATTCTTCTGAGAGTCTGAAAGAAAGATATATATCACCTGTTTTATTTTGCCAATTGGTATGTATCTTTTCTGTTTGATAATCATAATACGATACAACTTGTATTGGTTTATTTAAAGAAATCTTTTTTTCATTTATAAGAAGCTCGTTAGTCGTATTCTTATAAACTGGATAAATATTTCTAACACCTTGAATACGACCTAATAAATCAATACCTTTATCGGAAATAAGATTAGTTTTATTTTCAACAAGTACCTCATTATTAGCAAATTGATTGAGTGACTGCTTATATTGAGAAGCTAAGCTATCCTTCATAGCATATAGAAAAATACATAAGAAAATTGAAAAAATAGGTATAACTGCAAAGATAAACTTCTCTAATTTTCCTTTACCAAATTGAAAATGAGTATACCATTTATAAAACTTTGAAGAAATCTTTGTCTCTTTTATATCTGATACAACTATATCTTTATTTATGGTTTCATCTAATAAAATCTGGTTATTTTTTAAATGATAAACAATATCACAATCTTTTAATATATTCTGATTATGTGTTGCAATAATAACCATTTTACCATCATGAGCAATACCTTTTAATAACTCAATAATAATCTTTGTATTTGTATCATCTAATGCACTCGTTGGTTCATCAGCAATAATAATATCTGGTTCTTTTATTAAGGCACAAGCAATAGCTAATCTTTGTTTTTCTCCACCTGAAAGAACTTCTGTTTTTGTTTGTGGATCAATAGTTAAATGAACTTTTTCTAGTAAAGTATTTGCTTTTTCTTGAGTGTATTCTAATCCTGCTATTAGACAATATAATTTAAGATTTTCTTCTATTGTTAAATATTCATGTAGATTCTTATCTTGAAATACAAAACCAATTTTTGACTTACGTAATGTAGACTTAAGATGATCATCAGTAATATCAATATTTCTACCATTGTAAGAATATTCATACCCTTTAGCACATGATATAAGTCCAATAATATAAAATAGTGTTGTTTTTCCTGAACCACTCTTACCATTAATTGCAGTTAATTGTCCATCTGGAATTATTATTTGACTATCTTTGAAAACAATCTGTTGATTATAGGAAACGTTAATATTCTTAATTTCAATCATTATTTAGAACGTAATTCTTTTATGACGTTTGTCTTTTTAAAATATAAATAATTTCCTATATAACAGATAATCATAATAACCAATATAACAATGACATTTATCAATAATGTTTTTAAATCATATTGATATGGAACTATCTCCTGTTCATTCATTTCTCTAAAATAATTAAATATGCATAAAGCTGTTATTGGTAATGAACATATTAATGTATAAATTAAATCAATTAATGGTAACTTGTAGCTATATGAGATTCCATTAGCCTGTAAGAATGACAATTCTTTTTTTCTTTGATGCAATGTATAAAGATATAGTAATGAAATAAGTATTATGCTTATACTTAAGATGATAATTGGTTGAGTTAAATAACTCTTTTCCATTTGTTGTTGTAAAGATTGACTTGTTTCTTTTGCAGTTATCTTTGTTTTTACATAGATTGGTTTATTCAAGCTTTCAATAGCTTTTTTCACATAGTCTAAATTTTTATACTCATCAACCTTAATAACATAGCTTGAAGTCTGTGTTCCGTATTGAAAATTAGCATCCTTAAGCAACGCTTCATCAATATATGCCTTTAAATTTTTCAATAGTTTTTCATCATTCATCACTTCATCATGTAGCTTTTGCATCTGCCTATAATCGATAAAGATATTTTCTCCACCACTGATATCATAGAATTGATAGGAATCTATATTATATTCGTATATTCCTTTAATCTCAAATGTTCTATTTAATGTCATTTTTAACATTGGATTTGTTTCTGCTGGTTCAGAAGCAGGATTCCCTGATTCATCTATGATATATCCTTCACTATGAAAATATCCCATCAATACAGGTATAGAGAATGAAATCTTGGTATGATCTAATTTTTCAATTCCTAAACAATCTGCCAATTGACTTGAAATAAATATACCATCTTTCACATCTTTATCTACTTCTTTACATTTTGATACTTTTTCATCATAGAGACATGTTGAAACAGCTATATAGTTATATGCTTGTTTTAAAGGATTGTATTTTTTATCTTTGTATGTCACTTCATTAATTTTTTCTTTTAATTCCTTATCTAATTCTACATCTTCTCCATTCTCATTACATATATAGTTATTATTCAATAACTTATAGTATGGATACATTTCTTTAATATGATTAATTTGTTGAATTTGATCTACTACATCTTTATTAAACTTTACTTGATAATCTAAGAAAATATTTTTATCTGTCACATCTATTAATTGTTCATTATTGACAATGAACAATTCATCATCCAAAAGTTCATTCAATGAATTATTGGCCACTTTTTGTCCAGTTTGCACCATTATTGCATTTTTTGAAAAATTATATAACGACCAGACTGAAGCTATCAATATCAAAGCATAAATTATAAAATGATGACTTAAATGTAGTAAGGTATACTTGAATGGATTGAATCTTTTTATCTGTCTTTCCCTGTTTTCTATACTCTTTAAAGACTCTGTTTTCTTCAGTTCTTTAAGCTTCATATCTTCTATCTGATAAATATGATCTCCATTATATAGATCTGGATGATGACTAGCTATTACAATCATTAAACCTTTCTCTTTTAACTTGTTTAAGATTTCTACAATCTGTTTTGCATTATTATCATCTAAATTTGCAGTTGGTTCATCCAGTAATAGTAGCTGTGGTTCTTTTACTAAAGCCAATGCAATAGCCAATCTTTGTTTCTCTCCACCTGAAAGACTTTTACTTTTCTGTTTAAGTTTTTTTAAATCTATACAAACATCATTTAAAAGATTCTCTACTAACGCCTTATCATATTTCTTCCCTGAAATATTAAACATTGTTTCAAAATTATCCTTAATGCTTAAATCTTCTATTAGGTTATAATCTTGGAAAACATAACTGATATAACTTCTTTTTATCTTATTATAATCATTTTTTTTAATCAGTTCTCCATTTAAATAATAATCATATCGATTATCTAAATCCAATAAACCTAATACATTAAGTATACTTGTTTTCCCAGTACCACTTTCACCCGTAAATATAGTGATTTCATAAGGATTAATTGTCACATTTCCATCTTCAACAATTGAATATTGAAATCGTATATTCAGATTTTTAATCTCTAGCATAACTTTCCCCTCCTTTTGTTATTATAATAATTTTAAAAAATGCTTTCTATATATTAATATTACCACATGCAGAAAACATGTGGTAATATTATTGACCACTTGATTTAATATAGTATAGTTGCAGATAATGTTACTGAATCTTAAACTTCATAAGAAGCTATATAAGATTCATATTGTTACAATAAGTGTTAATATCATATTGTTTCACCTATTTACAGTATAGATGATTTTTACATTTTAAATTATATAATTAGAAATCCGTTGTATTTTATTTGAAATGTGTTACTTTTTTAATATATTTATATTTGCTATAAAGTAATTTTTATATAATTAGCTTATAAAAGGTTAGGTGATTTTATGTATAATTTTACAATCCTCCTTAACTGTTTTATATCTTTAATAAAATACATACAGTTTTAAAATTTTTTATCTATGTGTTTTTCTATCTAAATTCAGTATATCATTAAAAGAAATTAAAACAACGCACTCTTTTTGTACAAATTTTTCCATTAAAATAAAAAAATTTATACATATTTAAAAATTAATTAAATAAAATTTATCTTAAAATTAAAAAACAAATCTTTTCTTTTTATAAAAGATGAGATTTGTTTTTTAATTAACAATAAATCATAGAATTTACACATAGTTATTCTTTTGTTTATTTAATATATCTACATATATTGATATGTATTTTAATCTTTTTTCAAAGTTATTACTCTTATCATAGAAATCACATAATAATTCTAATGTGAATTTTTCTAAATCTTGATCATTTGTTTTTTTAGATGCTTCATATACTTTTAATAAATGTTTTTCTTTTCTTTCATCATTAGCATTTGATAAATATATTTGATATGCTTTTATCATTGTTTCCATATATTTTGTTGGTTCGTCCATTGTTTCTCTAGCTAATTTTATATACTCTCTTGCCTTATCTATTTGATTTAACTTATAAGCAGCAACAGACATATAAAAATATATGCAATGCTTATTAAATTCTAATTCCAATGCTTCATCACAGTATTCAAATACTTTTTCATATTTTTCAGAACGCACATATCCCCATATCAAATTATTATATGTATATACAATATTCATTTTCATATTTAATTCCTTATAAGCCTGTATACAATTTATGCTTATTCTTTCAAATTCTTTAAAGTCACCATTTCTATATAAGATTCTAGCTATATTAAAATTTGCTGAAACAATCCTTTTAAGATTAACTGTTTGAGCAAATAAAGTTCTTGCCTTCTCTGTATATTTTAATGCATCAAAATTGGCTCCTTGATAAATTTGTGTTGCTCCTATATGAAAATATAACATCGATTCAGAATAAAGATTTCCACCATATTTCAAGGCAATTTTATAATTATTTAGTGCTTCTAAATAATATTCATTCATATAGTAATATCCACCCATGTAATCATAATACAATTGACACTGATAATCTTCTAAATAATCAAAATATTCCTTTATAAAAACATACTTCTTAGAAATATTCTTTTCACCTATTAACGTGTCATAAATCATATGAGCTAAGATATACTTAATATAGGAAAACGATGAACGTATATATTGATGATAAGATTTAATTTTTTTAAACGAGACACTATAATCTCTTAAATATATGACATCTAAATAGAAAGACATAAAATCTTTTTCAAACTGCTCATTTAAATCTTCTTCTGTTATAGGTATCCCCATAACATCAAAAATTAATTTTGCATTTTTATAAGATATTTTTTCTTTATTATTTTCTATTCTACTTAGATGCCCCTGTGAAATACCTGTCTCATGTTTAATATATTTTAGAGTTAAACCTTCTTGTTGTCTATTTAATTTAATAATTCCGCCAAAATTTTCAATCATTGTAAAAGACCTTTCTTAAAAAAATAAATAATATTCTTTTCATACATTTCCCACCTAACTATATTTATTGTATCAAATATAGTTTTTAATGCAACGCGAATATTTGCACAAATTTTGAACCATAATTTGTATTTAAAAAATAAAAACAGGTCTGACCTGTTTTAATATTTTATCTATTCTTAAAGAAGTAAATAACAGCTATAGCTGCTATAACAAGAATACAAAGTTTAGCAATGTTTCCAACTAAAGTTGCTAATGTATCTGCACTCATTGTATCCCTCCTACTCTTTTAAAACAAAAGTCATGAAAAAGGTACCCCCTTATCATGACTTTATATGAATGATTTCCCCTCATTCTTTATCATTACAGTTATTATAACAAATACTTGTGGAAAAATTATGAACATGACAAGGTTTATTGTCAATTATCTTGATTTTGTGTTATGATTATCTCATATACGAAAGGACTGATTTGAATGAAAAAGAAAACATTAGCTACGGCTGCTATTTTGTCTGGTATTTTAATTGGTTTTGCTAGTGTAACAGCAATTGATCTTGCATGTAAGAAAAGACCTCCTAAAAATAAGGATAAAGATCCTTTAGATGATGAGAATCTTTCTTGGTTAGATATTCAAGATTTTGAAAATTTAGAGATTACTTCTCAAGATGGTCTTAAATTAAAAGCAAAATTATTAAAGGCTCCTCGTGATACGAATAAAGTCTTGATTGCAGTTCATGGGTATCGTTCTTATAATTTAAAAGAATATGCTTATTATATTAAGTTCTATCATGATTTAGGTTTTAATATATTGTTGCCTGATAATCGTGCTCATGGTGAGAGTGAAGGAACTTATATTGGTTTTGGTTGGTTAGATAGATTGGATTGTATTCAATGGATTTATAAGATGAAGGAATATTTTAATAAGGATTTACAAATTGTACTTCATGGTATTTCAATGGGTAGTGCTACTGTTTTAATGGCGAGTGGTGAAGAACTTCCTAGTGATGTGAAGTGTATTATTTCTGATTGTGGATTTACAAGTGTTCTTGAAGAATTTGAACATGAATTAAAACTTGCTCATATTCCTCCTGCACTAATTCTTCCAACAGCTACACTACTTAGTAAAAAACGTGTAGGTTATAGCTTTAAAGAAGCTTCTACTATTGATCAAGTTAAAAAGTCAAAAACTCCTACTTTATTTATTCATGGAGATCAAGATGATTTTGTTCCAACTTACATGGTTTATGATCTTTATAATGCTTGTGGTGCTGATAAAGATTTATTGATTGTTGAAGGAGCAGGTCATGCTCAAAGTTATCTTGTCGCACAAGAACTATGTGAAAAAACAATTATTGATTTTATGAATCAATATATTAAAGAATAAAAAAAACTATGATTTTTGAACCGCCCCTGTCAAGTAGACAGGTGAAATAATTAAAATTATTATTGAAGTTG
>OBJQ01000175.1_pt1 | contig 62704 bp, 62 predicted proteins | sample 1519921 | NCBI WGS metagenome assembly OBJQ01 (sample SAMN04209244, study PRJEB22552) | human gut metagenome | biome: gut; material: feces | host: Homo sapiens | place: USA: Oklahoma
CTCATCTGCCCCACAATCCGTTCATATCCGGCAGCGTTGGCATGGACGTCCGTCAAGTAAATCGGGCGACACAGGCGGTCCTGCTCGCTTACACGGTGTTTAAAAATAGCAGCACCGCCTCCCATGAAAACGGAAGGGACTGCCCGCAGGTCAAAGCCTGCCTCGGTGATCGCAGACAGGATTTTCTCAATATAAAGCCTGCCCTGCCTCTCAATCAAAGACACCACTTCCGCAGGCATGCTGCTGGGTTTTCCACGTAAGACACGCTCGATCTGCGTCTCCGTTACCGACAGTCCTGTATTTCTCCTTACCTGTTCTCTGATCTCATCCATACAACGGATGACACCCAGTTCCAGACTTCTACAGGTAGCTGCGTTAGGAACAGCATTATCAAGACGCATCAAGTCCACCGTCCAGCCTCCGATATCCACAAGAAGCACAGAAGGCTCATCTTTTAAATACTCTGGATAAAGAGCCAGGGCTGAATATCCCTGGGGGAACAATTTCACATCCTCAATCTGGATCTCATAGCGTTCCCCTTCATATAAAAAACGGATTAGCTGTTTTTGAAATAGATATTCCTTGAATTTCTGTTTTTCCCTTCCAAACCCGGTAAGGGGAAGTCCGGCTGCAAGAACAACTTTCGCTGTCCTTTCCCCCTTTCGCTTTCGAATCTCCTGTGCCAGTGCTGCCAGCGTCAAAAGATAATAATTGTCGTTGGCGGTCTTGTCCTTTACCAATGTCTGTCTCCCAGTCCCACACACATAATATTCTCCCTGGTACTGGAGAACATTCTGCATGGTATAGGGTTCGTATTCATACCGGATGATCCCTGTGGGGAAACACACCTGCTTTGTTTTGATGGCATAATATCCATGGTCGATTCCAATGACCATCACTTACCACTCCCTTCTTTTCTGTTCTATGTAAAATTTCCGTTGAAAGAGCCCTTGCCCCCAAAGGCGCGCCCCGGCAGGCATTCTCTTCTTTCCAGCCTGTTGTTCTTCCTACTCCTGGTCTCGAAAAAATGTTTGGACAGGAAGATAATGCAGTGTTCCTTCCAAAACAAGAGCCTGTCTTTGAAAGCGAAGGATTCCCTGGCTCTGTAACTCTATCATTTCGTAATATGCTTTCTTTGTTAAAAAATAACGATGATATATTCCCGCTTCCTCAAACTTCTCTGTCTGCTTCAACACTAAAAACTCCACCATATACCGGGTGTCCGGTGCAAACCGTTTCTCACATAGCATGGCATCTCCCTGTACTGCCTTCACACCCTCCGACTCCCTGGCTACTGCCAATAATTCATGGATACTGATACTCACCTTTGCTATCACCTCTCTTCCAAAAGAAAAGACAGACACCTAAATGATGCCTGTCTCTTCTAGGATTTCCATTCCCTTTTCTTTATAGATCTTTTTGACTAATTCTTTTAGTTCCTTCCGGATCTTTCTGTCTGGTACATTGTTACAAAATTCCTGTAACCATCTATCCTGCAAATATAAATCAATTTCGGTTATATCACAAGAAACAATACTGCAGGTTTCATCATATAACTGTTCCAGTCTTTGAAAATGTTCTCGGAATTGTTCTCCATAATGATGCCAAATATCCAGGTTCAATCTTGTCAGACCAAGGAAATCGGTAACATACGTCAGCCTGTCCAAATCTGAAAATGTCATTTTTTCTTTTCCCAGCAGGATTTCCCTGTCACGCTTTCCACATAAAAACAGGAAAGCAAACCGTTCTATATCGCTCTGATGCATAATCATTCCCCTTTGCACAAATAATTCCTTATTACGAAACATTATAAAAAGTGAAATCAGTAAAATCAATATAAAGTTTCTTTATTGCGAAACATTGAGAAATGAGAGGATTCTATCATGCAGAAGATCAGACCAGACATGGATATCGGCAAAAATATCCAAGCCATCCGTTATCAAAATAAACTTACGCAAGACCAGGTCATTGCAAAATTAAACCTGATGGGTATCTCCATGTCCAAAAGTACCTATGCCAAGCTGGAAACCAACCGTATGAACATCAAGGTATCGGAACTTGTTGCCCTTGCAAAAATCTTCCATACCGATATCAACACATTCTTTTCCGGGCTTCTCTAAACCGGAAAAGAAACATTTCCTATAATTCTTCTCCCCTCTTCTTTTCCCACTCTCCTTTATCTTTGTTCCCTCCACTCTCTCTTACATTGGGATTGCTTTTGAAATAATTCCTCATATCGAAGAAGTATATCCATACTGTCTTGTGTAAAATCAAAGGACTGAAGCATAGGGTATCGCGGCAATGCACTTGGGACATATTCTAATTGTTCCAACTGCTTAGACGTGTATTTTTTCTTTCTGGCTTCACTATATGGCAAAAGACCGTATTCCGTCTTATACGCTGGAATACGGTCTTTCTTCATTTCCTGTAATGCTTCAATCATATTTTTATGATGGTGTCGGGATTTATAGGTATCTATCTGCCCTCTGGTCATGCCGACAGCCGATGCAAAATCCGATATCCTTTTATAGAATTTCCCTTGAATCTTACATCTTGGAATAAAAGCAAATACCTCAGTCTTGGGCCACCCACATTCATCCCGTAATTGCTTCACTAAACGGAAACATTCTATAAACGAATATTCTGGTTTATAGCGCTGTTGTCCATATACTAACAGCTTGGAGATATTATATTCCCTGCATAAAAAAGCAGCATTCTGATATACTTTCCCTTCATACTCAATTTCATATCTTTTCCCATTATTCCTGATCGGCAAATAAATAGCTTCCTCCAATGTTTTCCCATATTTCAAGCGTTCAAAAACATTGCAGGGCTGCACTTGATACTCCGCACACAATTCTACCAATGTATTATAGGATTTTCCTTCAAAACATATCGGTTCTTTCTGCAATAGTTCAAGAACAATTTCTTCTAATGTCCTGTTTCTTGTATGGATTCTGGCTGAAATGGAAGTCTCTCTAATTCCAAATGCTGTTGCCACCTCATATCTGCTCTGATATTTTTTGCCCCATAGCATAATTTTCTTCTCTTGTGCCTCTTTGCAACGATCTACCGCTTCTTCTACTGTTTTGCACCTTTGTATGTAATGTGCTAATGAATTCCAAGGTAATCCATATTCTTCAGCCAACGCTTTAGGCGAACGATATAACTTTCCATTGTATTCAAAAAGCCGACCTCTTCCTCGCACATCATTGATGCACATTTGCATTGCATCTTCTAACGACCAGCCTCGGCGCCGGAAGGAATATATTCTCTGACGGTCAATTCCATATTCCTCTGCCATTTCTTTTATCGTTTCATATGTTTTCCCATCATAGCAATACGCCATAGTCATCACCTCTTCTCTTTACCACACCAGTATACCCACTTATCGTAAAAAAGCTATTCGGACATACCACTAAAATATTACCTTTATACCTGTCTATTATAGACAATAAAAACCTGCTACAAGGATGTCTTTCCTCATACCAGATATCAATACTTTCTTCCTACTCCATACACATTTTTTCTCATTACTTGTGTATCATGTACCTATATTGTCATGTAATCCTACTGTGTACACGCTATGTACAGTAAGCACATGGGGTTCAGTTTACATCAGCTAGTACAATGGAGGGTTTAGAAGCCAGAGCCCTAGCAATCGCCACTCTTTGCTGCTGTCCCCCGGAAAGCTGGTTTGGCATACTGTCCAACCTTTTTTCCAGTCCCAAAAGCTTCACCACCTGCATAACAAACTTCTTATCCGGCTTTTTCCCATCCATGGCTACGGGAAAAATAATGTTCTCCCACACACTGAGTACCGGCACCAGATTGTAATTCTAGAAAATAAATCCTATCTGCTGACGGCGGAAAATGGTAGCCTCCTCACTATTTAACGCGGCCAATTCCGTATTTCCCACTTTAATACTTCCTGATGTGGGACAATCCAGACCTCCCAGCATGTTGAGCAAAGTGGATTTTCCGCTGCCTGAAGATCCTATAATGGCTGTAAATTTCCCGTTTTCAATATCCAGATTCACTCCGTCAAGAGCCTTTACCAAAGTATCTCCTTTTCCATAATATTTTTTCAGATTCCGCACCTGTAAAATTGCGTCCATGTCTTTTCCTCCTGCTTTCTCTTTCTGATAAAAATAGTCTAACAGATACAAGTCTCAATCCGGGCACAGAAAAGGCACATTTTTGTAACTTTTCCCGTCACAAAAATGTGCCTTTCTCTTATTCTATATTTCTAAGCCGTTCTGTAATACTTTTTTTCTCCATTCCCATCAGACAAAGCTGTGGCAGAAGAAGAGAAATCAACAGCAGCACCCCGCCTGTTACAAACAACGGAAGCAGAGAAAATTCATAGGTAACTGCCCAGTCTATGGAATATATATACGCTGCGTCCGACTCATAATACAGAGGCATTCCGTACCATAAAAGCAGGGCCACAGCCGGAAATACCGCGAGTATAGACCCTGCACCGTAAATCAGTCCCTCGTACAGCACCATACGCCTCACTCCCGGCAGGTCCATTCCCAATCCTTGATACAGGGCAAAGGTTCTCTTCCGCAGCATCATACGGTTCATGAGAAGATTGCCGTAGCTTAACACCGCAATCAAAAAGAGAAACAGACCGGTTACAAACTGCACGGAAATAGAAAGAAAGGTTTCCTGCGCAAAAGCCTGTTCCGTTTTTTCCCTTCTCTCCACCGCAATTTTCCCCTCCGCTTCATAAGTTTTCAGGATTTTCTCTACAGCCGCTTTTTGGGATTCCTCCACATTGAAATTTATCTGCCGCACGGAAAGATGGGGATACAAGTCCCGCAAGGCTTGCGGCGGCATAAGATAATTGAGAGAACAGGCCGCCTCCTTACTGTTGCTGCCCATAGGAAACATAGCAGGGTCCTGCACGGTCATCATAACAGTAAAGGTCTTATCTTCTATCTGAATTTTACTTCCTGCAGGCGCTGCCGAAATCCAGGCTGCTGCAGAAGCGCCTACAGCGATGACGTAATCTCCCGAAGCATATTTTTCTGCATCAAAGGCACCGTCCAAAAGATAGTGAGGCATAGTCATAAATTCCAACCCATATCCTTCTGTGCCATACAGCACGCTGGTATAAGTTTTCTCTTTTTCAAATTTTTCGATTCCCGCTATCCAATCCGGATCTCCTTCCATGCTTTCCTTTCGGCTGATATCAGGGTCATAATCACAGGGACCGTGATAAAAATCCGTGATGGTCTGATACAGAGCCTCATCTGCTGTCAGCTGTACTTCATGAGACAACGTTTCTCCGAATTTTTCCACCCCCGGAAGCTGCCGCAGATTCTCCACCATTTCCTCTGAGATACCCCCTGCCGCCTCGTTGTATCTTTGATTCCGGGAGGCACAGGAGGCATCCGCCACGGTATAATCACTGGCAGCTACCTCTTTCAGATAATAGTCCACATCATAGCTGATATAACGGGTAAACACACTGCACAGAAAAAAGGAAGACAGAAACAACAGCAGCATACAGGCAAAAAAACTCCCCTTCACTTCTCCCACGGACAACCAAGCCATTCGCCCAATGCTCACGGTTTTCCAGGATTTTCTCTTTCGCTGACGTTTCTTTTCCCGTTCTGCAAAGATTTCTGTGGGGGTCTTAAAAAACAATCTCCAATTGTCATAAAGAACAGCCGCAATCACGGTAAAAAGTGCCAATACTCCGCCTTTTGCCGCCGGCAGGAAAGAAAAAGCAGAAAGTCCGGGATTCGTACTTATGAGTATCTCCAGAATTTTGTTCCCGAAGTTCTGAAAAATCCAGCCGGCCCCCAGACACCCCAAAGGCAAACAGCGCAAAAATCACATAAGAGCGCAGTTTTTCTTCTGTCTTTTCCTGGTTAACCTGATTATAAGCCAAATTCACAAAGACCTGTTCCTCTGAAATTCCCGCTTTTTTGGCCATACTTACCGCTTTTTCTTCCAATTTATCCGTCTGGTACACATCCACTCCCAATATTTCGTTTTCCTGTATGTTTTCCCTATATCCGGGAGAAAGACCTTCTGCCGTTTTCTCCGTAATCCAGGCATACGTTTCACCCTGAAAAGGCTGACCGTTCCAGAAGCCGCACAGCATAAATACCGCTTCCTGTACAACCTCCTCCCCTTCTTTAGTCCACAAAACCTCAAACTCTGTCCCTAACTTGTGAGGAAGCCCTAAAGAATCCAGCGTCATAGTATCCAGGGCAATTTCCCCTGCCTTTTTTGGCATTCGTCCCTCTGTAGGCGCACAGAAAACGGTTTTGGCATACGCGTCATTGACTGCTGCCAGATAGGGCTGCCGGTATTCCAAAATTTCCCCGCCAAGCCTTCCAAGAGGCTGAAGACGAACACTCTTCTTTACATTTTCCTGCTGCAAAAGCGCCTCTGCCTGCACCTCTGTCAGATTGCGGTATACAATCTGGCTTTCAGAACCAAAGGTCTGCTGATATTTAAAAAAGTAGGCCCACTCCTCTCCCTTTTGGAAAAGAAACAGCAGGGTATATACCATGCAAATGAGCAAAATCGTAAAAACAAGCAGCAGATTCTGCTTTTTATAGGTTTTCATCTGACGAAAAATCAATTTCCGACAGACATGCAGATTGTTATTTTCCATCCTGCCTGCCCACCCTTTCCAGAATTTTACCGTCCTCCATACGGACAACCCGATCCGCCATCTGGGCAATATCGGGATTATGGGTAATCATAACCAAAGTCTGACGATAAGTATCCGCCGCAGATTTCAACAGACCCAACACCTCCTGACTGGTGCGCGAATCCAGATTTCCGGTTGGCTCATCTGCCAACACAATCCCGCTTTTCAGCATCAATGCCCTGGCAATGCCCACTCTCTGCTGTCCTCCTCCGGATAATTGATGAGGATAATCATTCAGACGCTTATCCAACTTTAAAAACCCTGTAATCTCCTGAAAAAATACCCAGTCCACAGCCTGTTTCCCCAGATTTACAGAAAACAGAATATTCTCCTGCACTGTAAGGGAGGGTATCAGATTATAACTCTGGTAAATGAAGCCGATTTTACTCCGCCTGAAAACCGCCAGCTGACGCTCCCTCATGCCCTGTAATTCTATACCATCCACTGTTACGCTACCACTGTCCGGGTAATCCAGACCGCCAATCATGTTGAAAAGAGTGGTTTTTCCGCTTCCGGACGAGCCCGTAACCGCTGTAAATTTTCCTTTTTCAATCTCCAGATTTACGCCGTCTAAAGCTTTTATCCGGCCTTCTCCCTTTCCATAATACTTTTTCAAATCTTTTACTGTGATAATACTTTCCATGTCTTCCTTATGTCCTTTTCCCGTCTTCCATTCCGCTTAATAAATAGACAGAGAAGGTGCTTCCCTGTCCGGGCTTTGATTTTACGGTAATATACCCCCTCTGTTTATTCAAAATCGTCTGGGTCAGATACAGTCCCAGCCCCACACCCTCCTGGGCAGAAACCTCCTCTGCCCGGTAAAACCGCTGAAAAATATCGTTGTAATGTTCTTCGGCAATCCCAATACCCGTATCCGTAATGTCCACTCTGGTGTAAAACTGCCAGGGATGCACGCTGATACGGATGCTTCCCCTTTCCGGAGTATATTTCACGCCATTGGACAGTATATTTTCCAATGCCTCCAGCGTCCATTTTTCATCATACTTTGCCGTAATTTCCCCAACACACTCCAGGTCTATCTGCAGTTTCTTTTTCTCTGCCGCCTGCCACACATCCTTCACGGCCTGCACCAACGTATTGTGCAGATTCCGTTCTTCTATATGCATGGAAAAAGTTCCCGTTTCCAGACGGGACATCTTTATCAGCGACTGCAGAAGAAATTCCAGCTTATCCACCTGAAATTCCAGCGTATGGGCAAATTCGGACATACAACTCCCTGAAACAGGTCTGTCCGGTCATCCGCTCTGCTATGAACCCCCTCTTCCATAAGGTGGTTTCTGGCAGAGACGCCCCTCTGCCTTTTTATTCTTATCTCACTTCATTTTGAGCAAGTCCATATTCCCCCAACTGTTTCCTGCACTCCTGAAAATCAGGGAAATACCGTCCTACTTCTGTCCAAAACAAAGAGGAATGGTTCATGTGCCGGCGGTGCGCCAGTTCATGTACCACCACATAGTCCAAAAGTTTTTCCGGAAGATAGTATAACTGATAATTAAAGTTTACATTTCCCTTAGAACTGCAGCTTCCCCACCGTGTTTTCTGATTCCGGATGGTGATTCTGCCAACCGTAACTCCCATAACCTCACAATAATATTTTACCCGTGCGGCTATTTTCTCCTTTATCTGTTCCCGCTCCTTTGCCGTAAGCTGTGAAAATGGCGGTGCATTCGTAAACCTTCTGTAATCCTGCCTTTTCCCTGCTAACTTCCGTTTACAAAGAATCCACTCCGTATGCTTTTCTAAAAAGGTTTCTAATCCTTTGTCGGAAAGTCGGTATGGAACTCTCGCAATCACAGACGTATCCTGTCGAATTTCCAGACCAATACTCTTTCTGTCAGAGCGAATCACCTGTATGGGAATGATTCTCCCCTGCACTTCCATTTTGATTTCATTTATCTTAGATTTCTTTACCATTTTGTATATCGCTTTCTCTATGCTCTGCTGTAATCTCTGATCTTGCTAATTCCTTTTTCTTTCAGTAGTTGGTGATACAGAATGATAAGTATAAACCATTTTATACCACTGCTATCAATTATAATGAAAAGGAAAAAGCAGACAGTCACATCAAAAACTGTCTGGCACAAACTGGAAAATTCTGATTTTCCAATTTATTTTGCCAACAACTTTAAAAATCTTTTATCATTCATCTGTTCATTTGTTAAATATTCCCCGTTATAAAACAGGGCATAAGTTGTAATCGGTGTCGGTGCGTTCTGGGCTTGCTCTTTACTTTGCAAATGAATAGCTTTAAACTGTACGCCCTTTTCTTTTGCTATTTCTTCTACAATAGGAACATATTTCGCATTAAATGGGCATTGGCTGGTATAGTACAAAACATATCCCATTTCATCAATGCGAAGGTGCTTTGCACACACTTTGAATTTAGGTAACGAAGTATTTTTATCAAATGTTAAAAACCATAACTGAATACCATTATCGGCTTCATCACAAACATCAAAACCTTTGTGTTTTAAGAATTTGGGGTCAGCTAAAAATGTTTTTTTCTTTTTGGAAGATAGAATACATAACCCTTTTTTTCCTTTTATTTTACTATCTTCAATGCACGCATTTAATAAGTCTGTTGAGTATCCATGCCCCTTGAATGAACCAGCCACCCAAAGACAGTTAATATACATATAACCATCTGCAACAATAGGGTTCCAAGCGTTTTCTGCAGGAATATACTCAACAAAACACTTTCCTCGTTCTTCGCTCTTTAGGAAAACTAATCCTTCATCAAATCGTTCTTGTAGCCAAGCCTTTTTTGATGATACTTGGATATCATTGTTATTTGAAATCGCACAGCATATATGCTCTTTGTCTATATTTTCGTTGGTTACTCTAATATATTCCATAAAAACACCTCATTTCTAAATTCTTATTTGTATATTTCTTTTATATTATCATATTCTTTAACATCTAACACCAGTTATTTTGAAAAAAAGAGGGGATATCACTGCTTGTATTTGCAAGTAGGTTTTGTCACTGATATTCTCTTTAGAGAAAAGGAAGTTCGATTTATAGCAATCAATAATGGTATTGACAGTGACCGTCAAGAAAGCAGTGAGTTCGCACCATTTCTGAATATTATGAATGAGTGGTTTGTCAGAGACACAAGCAAGAAAATTTCTTCCATTCTTTGGATCGATGAGGTATAATGCGGTTATGAGAAAAACCATAGAATGAGAAACAACCATAGAATGAGAAACAACCATATAGCAGAGGAGATTGTGTAGTATGAAGGAACAGAAGAAATCTTCCTGGGGAGCGGCTCTGGTGTCGTTTTTTAAGGAATATTTACTAAACTTTTCAGGTCCGGGGCATCTTGCATATGATGAAAATTTAACCCATGAAGGAAAAAGAAAGAAAAAATATATCTGGAGAGTGCTTCTGCTGTTCATTGCGGCAGTATCAGCTTTGCTCCCTTTTATAGCTTGGAATATGTTTGTTCCAGATGTGCTATGGGCAAAAATAGTTACCGTTGTGATGTGTGAAGGCTATACTGTTTTTATAGTAAGCATGGAGATTCTCGAAGTAAAGGATGAGTTAAAGGAAGATATGTTAAAAATAGGGGAATATAAAATTCCTTCCAAAGGAAGTATTTCTTTGTTTAAAGAAATTGATTTTAAGATTGTTCAAACAGATTATTCTTATACAATATTGATTTCTAAGAAACCATTAAGATGGCTTTATAAGAAGTTCCATGTTACAATCTATGGAAGACATGGAAAAGTGAAAAAGATTGAATTGGTTCGAGCAGACAAAAAATATTCTATGAAATATGAAACAATGAATGATACGGTTTTAGAAAAGTTGCGAGAAGAAAATAATAGATTTTTAAGGAAATGCTTAGGCACTCCCAGTAAAAAGAGTATGACAGGTGTCGAATATCATTATGAGTGGGGACAAATACAATCGTTCTATGATAATCGTTCTTGTCAAACAGGAATCGTAATTATGTTTTAAAATAAGGAAATTAAATCTCCACAGCTTTACTGAGCAGGAAATCTGAAATGATATGCTCCCTTTATGAGAGACAGTGAAAAAACAAACTGTCATCATGAAGGGAGCAATTCTATGTCACAAAAAGGTAAACTAAACACAGAAGAAAAAGTCGAGATTATCAAGAAGTACCGGCAAGGGGAAATAAGCTTAGTTCAGGCGGCCCGGGATGCAGGAGTTGGGACAACGACGATTTATAGATGGAGTGCACGGTATGAGACAGAAGGGGCGGCTGGATTTTTACCATATCGGAAAAATCGTGTCTATCCGCCAGAACTAAAGTTAAAGGCGGTGCTGGAATACTTATCCGGGGTGGGAAGTCTCGAAGAAATCAGCAAAAAATATAAGTTGCGAAATGATCGTCAACTCAGCAACTGGATAAAGGTGTATAATGCTCATGGAGATTTCAACTCTACAAAGTTTTCTGGAGGAGGAAGTTACATGAAGCAAGGACGAGAAACCACATTTGAGGAACGAGTTCAAATCGTCAGGGAATGTATCGCTATAGGGAAAAACTACGGAGAAATAGCCTTAAAATACCAGGTAAGCTACCAACAAGTTCGTACTTGGACACTTCGTTTTGAACAGATGGGAGAAGCAGGATTACAAGACCGGCGTGGACAGCGCAAGAAGGACCAAACTCCCCGTACCGAGCTGGAACAGGCACAAATTGAGATTGAGCAACTCAAACATAAACTGTATCTGGCGGAAATGGAGAATGCACTGTTAAAAAAATTGGACGAAGTAGAGAGGAGGGATGCCTTTCAGAAGTAAGACAACGACATACTTATATAGCCATTCGAGAGTGTCACGAAGAACAAGGGTTTGCTGTTGAGACAGCCTGTGACCTTCTCCATGTATCCCGTTCTGCTTACTACAAATGGGCTTCCGGAAAGCTAAGCCACAGAGTAAAGGAGAACGAACAGTTGGCCGACAAGATTGAGAAAATCCATTCAGAAAGTCCAGATAAAGGTTACCGGAGATTGAATGACGATTTGCGTCATGACCATGGTATCTATGTCAATGACAAGAGGGTGCTACGCATCTGCCGGGCCAAAGATATAAGATCCACTGTGAAGTACAATAACCGCGGCTGCACAAGACGGGCAAAGAACCCTCAGTATCTTGCTGAAAATCTGCTGAATCGCCAATTCTATGCGGAGAAGCCGAATGAGAAATGGCTTACTGATGTGACAGAGTTCAAATGGTATGATGGCATGGAAGTACATAAACTCTATCTAAGTGCCATTCTGGATCTTTGTGACCGGCGCATCGTGTCCTATGTGATCAGTGAGCGCAATGATAATCCACTCGTTTACAAAACCTTTGACAAAGCTGTTAAGGCGAATCCAGATGCCCACCCGCTGTTCCACAGCGATAGAGGTTTCCAATACACAGGCAGAGCCTTCCACCATAAACTCGTACAGGCTGGAATGACTCAGAGTATGTCCCGTGTGGCTCACTGCATTGACAATGGACCTATGGAAGGATTCTGGGGCATTTTGAAACGGGAACGCTATTACGGCAAGCGTTTCACCAGCAAACAGGAACTCGTGCAAATGATTGAGTGCTACATCCGTTATTACAACACCAGAAGAGTCCAGCGTAACTTGGGCGTACTGACGCCGATAGAAAAACACAAGTTGTGCCTTGCTGCATAAAAAGCGGCCAGCAACATTTAGCTGCTGGCCGGGAAAATTTTATATTTTTTCTCTGTCCTCTTGACGGGGAGCAGTTCAAAAAGATTTCCTGCTTTTTTGCTCCCAAAATTGAATATGGAACTCTAAGGCACTTACTGTTTTCACTTTGAAAATGACAGGTGCTTTTTTCGTTTCAGGAAAGGAGTCACATGAATGTATTTGAAGTTGTAAAAGGAAATGTTACTGCCCGACAAGCCGCAGAAGCCCATGGCTTGAAAGTCGGTCGCACAGGCATGGCGTGCTGTCCGTTTCACTCGGATAATTCCCCCAGTATGAAGCTGGATGAACGCTATTACTGTTTTGGCTGCGGAGTGACCGGAGATGCTGTTAATCTTGCTGAAGATTTTGGTCTTAACTATGACAGCCGACAAAAGCCCCGTGTCCGCCCTCGTATTCGTAATCCGACACCGGAACAGAAATATCAAAAAGAAGAAAATCATTGTTACAAGGTGCTAACAGATTATTTTCATCTTCTTAGGGAATGGGAAAAAAACTATGCTCCCAAACAGCTTAGAGCAGAGCGAGAAAGGTAAGGTTTATAATACTGACCTTTCAAGTCCTCTGCTGTATCATGGTGCTGTTGGCTACGCCTTGTTCCTTGACCTCACTACTTCACATCACTTTAACCGTTTTCTCTTCATATTGATAATTCCATATACTAATAAGCCACCGCCTACTATACCTCCAAAAATTAAAATTAGAGTATAGACATTTGCATTAACGCAAATATTAGTTGACCAATCAGAAAAATTAGTTGAAAGAATTGTTAATTGCTTTTTATGTTCCGCAAAATATGCATACACATCATTTGTAAATGCCATCCAAATACAACTTATGATTAAAATTATTCCCGCTTTTATCCATACATTTACCGGAAGATACCTTGCTACCAAGAATATAAGCCATACTCCTGTCATAAGAATAAGTGAAACTGTATAACCAGTTCTCATTCCTTCTATATCTCCCGAATGATTGCACACTTCAAAAATCGTAAGAAAAAGCCACAAGGTATCCCATGTCAATGTAATCAACGCCTTTTTATCAGACAAAATTGGTGGCAATGTGATATTCCTAATTACCAATGGAAAAAATACAATGGACAATCCAAAAATCGTTGGTATCGTCCACAAAACAAATTCTCCCCCTCCATTCATTCGGTCTACAAAAAAGAATATAAGAAGTAACGCTATTACGCTGGCTAATATACTTTTTGTCATTCTTCTTTGTGTAGAAAGGAGTGGTACAACTGACAATGATGCTACCAACAACATAGAAGCCGTTAATACCGCAAACACTCCTAAGCCACCACCACTACTCATTGATACAATAAACGTAATCACAACTGGAACCATGAGTATTAGAGCTATCATAATTCCTGCCTTGTATGCCATATTTCTTTCTTTTTTTGCATGCCTCTCTAATATACCCTCTGCTTCATCTTTCATAACTGTATCAATCGTAGTATTTCTCAATGCTTCATATGTTTTTTTACATTTCTCGCAAGTCATTAAATGCTGTTCCACCATTTTTTTACTAGCCGAAGTACAGGCATTGTCATAATAAAGCGGAAGTAAATCTTGCACAACATCACATTCATTAAATTTATCTTTACCCATTTTCTACCATCCTTTCCTGAATTTTCAATCTTGCCCTATGATAAGTAACTCTTGCCCAGTTTTCAGTTTTTTGAAAAATCATTCCTATTTGTGAAAATGATAATTCTCCAAAAACTCTCAACTGAAATACTTCTTTATAGGGTTCTTGCAGTTCGTGAAGAATCAAATGAATTTGAAGAGCAGTATCCTTATCCTCTGTTGCTTTCTCTATATCAACAGTTGATGTTGAAACCGCTTCATCTAATTCCGATAACTTTGTGTTTTTTCGACATTCATCAATCGCAAGATGTTTTGCAATTCCACATAACCATGTAAGTTCACTAGAATTACCTTTAAATTCTTTTTTCGCCGTCATCGCCTTAAAAAATGTATTTTGAGTTATTTCTTCTGCACAAGACGGATTTCTTATGATTGTCATAACATACGAATACACTTGCATATAGTATGAATGATATAATTTTTCGTAGTCCAGAACTGCTCACCTCCTTCTTTTCATAGGTTAGTCGAAAAAAAGATAGTTTCGTTACAAATATTTTAAAATATTTGTATTTTTCTTGCAAATTTGCGATGCAGATTTTATAAAAGAAATCGGTAAAGACTTGGTAGAAAACTGGTGATCATTTGGTACGTTTTGCGCATAAAGAAACAGCGCTGATTACTTTAATCAGTACCGCTTCTTCCGTTGTTCTACACTTTTCCAAAAGATACCGAACCAATAACCCTGCATTGAAACCGGCTTTACGAACTTTGGGATAATATTTCTCATAAACTGGCAGACACTGCATTGCAAACTTTTTTCGTTCTTCTGTAATCTGAAACGTATGTTTCTCATGAATAAAATTTCCATGTTTTCTTAACATTTCTCCCCAGTCAAAACCAGTTTGATAATGTGTATTTTTAAATCTCCCATGATACATTCTTACACCTGCTTTTATGATTTTTCGTCTGTAAGATCTTACATATTCACAACCTAACAGAATAAAAAATTCTTGTCAATGAAATAAAATTTGTATTCAAAAACACACGACTTACCACTAAAGCAACGACTTTTTCAAATCAGCAATCCATGCCTTAATTGCTTTTGCTAACGTAAGCTGCTGATGAAGGACCGCCATACCTGTTGCTGGAACATCTTCCGCTTTTTCTTTCAATTTCAGATTATCTTCTAAATAGTTTAAGAGAATATCTGTATTCATTTCTATTTCATCTAAACAGTCCCGTTGCTCTTCTTTGGTCATACTCTCTAAATTCACAATGACTGCATTGAAATCTAAAAACATATGAATCGGCTTTTTAGAAAGCTCATGCATCAGTTTTTTAAACTCCGCCTTTCCACTTTCCGTTAACGAATACACTGCTTTTTCCGGCATATTTCCCTCCTTTTCCATTCGGCTGGAAATGAACCCTTTCTGTTCTAACTGAATCACTTTTTTGTAAATAGAAGGTGTGCTAATCTTTACCCATTTTGAGATGTTCCGATATTCCACCAGTTTCTGAATGTCATATGCACTTAATTCCTCTTTTTTTAACATTCCTAACACAATTAAGTCAATGGTCGCCATTTGTTTTTCCTCCTTCCATCTTGACAACTACTGTAAATTATAGTAGTATAACTTTTGCATTTCAATTACTATATTTTATAGTAGTATATTTTATATTATATGTCAAGTGAAAGGAGTTACACGTTATGAACAATCAAAAGCAAAAAATGGAATTACTCGGAAATGCACCTATTCCAAAAGCACTCTTGGCTATGGGAATCCCAACCATGATTGGAATGCTGATTAACGCTTTGTATAATCTTGTAGATGCGTACTTTGTAAGCGGATTAGGTGAAAGCCCAATGGGGGCAATTTCTATCGTTTACCCTCTTGGACAAGTTGTTGTCGGTTTAGGATTACTATTTGGAAACGGGGCAGCATCCTACATTTCAAGACTACTGGGACAAGGGAAAGACGAACAAGCAAATAAAGTTGCAAGCACTTCTCTTTATTGCAGTTTGTCCGTAGGGACAGTTCTCATTCTTTTCTGCGTTGTATTTCTAGAGCCGATTTTAATTCTTCTCGGTGCAACCAAAAGCATTCTTCCTTACGCAATGACCTATGCAGAAATTTACATTATTTCTTGTATTTTCAATGTATTTAACGTTACCATGAACAACATTGTCACAAGCGAAGGAGCTGCTAAGACTACAATGTTCGCCCTGCTGATTGGAGCAGTCTTGAACATTGCTTTAGATCCGATTTTTATCTATACCTTTAATTTGGGTGTTTCAGGTGCAGCCATTGCAACCGCAATTTCACAGATTATATCTACTCTCGTTTACCTGTACTACCTTTTCAGCAAAAAAAGTATTTTTCGTTTCCGCTTAAAAGACTGTTCCTTTTCCAAAGAGATTTTTTCAGAAATATTCAAAATCGGAGTTCCTACGCTTGTATTTCAACTATTAACCAGTCTTTCCATTTCTCTGATTAACAACGCTGCCGGTGCTTATGGAGATGCTGCCATCGCCGGAATGGGTGTCGTCACCAGACTCGTTTCTATGGGAAGTCTGACTGTATTCGGCTTTATAAAAGGATTCCAGCCTATTGCAGGATATAGTTATGGTGCAAAGAAATACCATCGACTGCGTCAGGCAATCAAAACCTCCATTCTTTGGTCAACCATTTTTTGTATTGTTGTAGGCTTCGCATTTTTCCTCTTTCCAACACCAATCGTCTCACGGTTTACAACCGGAAATATAGAAATGATTCACATCGGAACCAGTTCCTTACGAATCAACGGTATTACTTTTATGCTCTTTGGATATTACACAGTATATTCCTCTCTTTTCCTGGCATTAGGAAAAGGAAAAGAAGGTTTCTTACTTGGGGCATGCAGACAAGGGATCTGCTTTATCCCTGTTATTCTCATTCTTCCCTCCATATGGGGATTAAATGGAATTTTATACGCACAGCCAATCGCTGATGTCCTTTCTTTTCTCATCAGTCTGTTGATGGCTCTTTCTCTTCATAAGCAGTTAAAATTATCTGAAACTCAAATAAACTAATTTATAACACCAAAAGCGGCACCACCCTGTCTGTGATTTTCTCAATGCCCTGCAATGGACGGAACGGAACGCATACGCTTCTGTCTGCACCGCTTTCTCCGTTCTGATACTACTTAAACATAACGCCCAATAATAGACAAGAAGACTTGCAAGGTTTCTGGCCTTTCAAGTCCTCTGCTGTATCATGGTTCTGTTGACTTTGTCCGTTCCGTCAAGGACTGCCCTAGGTTGTATCGGCTTCGCCTTGTTCCTTGACCTCACTACATTTTCCCTATTTCTTGACACAACAAAAGCCTGCACGAACTTTCTTCAATCCGACAGGCTCTTATTCTTTCACATACTCTATCAATTCTTCTATTCCACAATCCAAGTAACTGCACAGTTTACAGATTAGTTGTGCGTCTAATCTCTGAAATTCATTTCTGCAATAGCGATTGAAATTAGACCTCGGTATATCCAATTCTTTACAAATGGTATTCTTACTAATCCCTTTTTCTTTCAGCAGTTCCTCTATGTGAAGTTCCAAATGTCCATACTTCATTGCCTCACCTCTACATAAAAGTATATTCAATAAATCTTTATGTAGTAATTCACTATATAGTAACAGAGGTATGTCAAAATGAAAAAGAAATTATTATTTTCCACTATTATTCTAATCTTGCTTGCAGGTATTCTCTATTACATTAGCTTGCCCGATTATCTTGTATTTAACAGTATGTCATTCAGCAATGGGGCTAATCGTGATACCGAACTACAAGTTATTGTATATCAATACTGCAATATTGATGAAGTGATAGCGGAAATTGAAACAGAGCATAATCAAATCAATGGAACTCCCACTACTCTTACAATCAATCTGCACCACTCTAAACTGTCTTTTCACAATGGATATAAACCATTCTATACCACTCCTATCAATTATGATTAAAAAGAGAAAAGCAGACAGTCTCATCATCAAACAAACTGTCTGCTATAAACTGGAAGTTATCTCACTCCTGTTAAGATAAAATTCATTAGCTGCTCTACATCATCAAAATCATCATAATCTCCGTTGATGCCATCTCGATGATACACAACTCCATTTTTCTCATTTCTCTCTAAACAGTCCAAAAGCTTTTCTTCTCCATATTTTTTAGCAAATAAAGTAAATGTGTATGGTTTGATTTTGCCCAATAATCCTTTCTTGCAATTTTCTTCACACTTATAACAATGTGTCAATTCTTTTTCAATTGAACATTTTTTATTCTCGCAAACATCATTATCTGGGCAACCATTTGAGCCACATCCATTACAATCAGCATTTTCTGTGCATAAGCAACACGCAAGCCCACATCTGGCAATTCCTAATTCCCTTTTCATTTGCACACCTCCGCAACTTTCAGTTTATATCGCTTCTCTCAGTCTCTATGTCCAATTAGCTTGCAAACCATTCTTTTAATTCTTACAACAATTCCTCCAACGCCTCCCAGTCTTGATAATAAGATGCCGAGAGCAAAAAATATCACTATAACAGTAGCCATATCCAAATAATTTTCGCCCATAGTTGGTCTCCTTTACAACTTCCACTTTGTATATTTCTTCTATATTACCATATTCTTTAACATCTAACACCAGTTATTTTCAGTCATGACCACCCGCTTAGCGCAACATCATAAACTTAAGAGGAAATTATTCCTATATCCGTTACTTTTTCAGATATAAGAATTATATTTATATTAAAAAAGTCCATACTTTCCCCAATGGAATTGTATGGACTTTTTTAAAAACTATTTTTTTGATTGTTTTTATATTTATTTGAAAGATTCTTTTTCCGTTCCTTTCCAGGCAGATTTCTTTGAGGCAAAATATATTCTTCCATTTCTGTTTGCAGTTTAAAAAGCAATTGTCCTCTTCTTACAGCATTTTTTTCAAGGATTAGCTTTATCATCTGTTCTTTAAACAGTCCTATGGCAATATTTTCATTTGTGTGCATAGGATATTTGCTGCCTTTTTTACGACCTCTTACAGATACCTCCTCATCGGCTTCTTTGCGTATATCCTGCAGTATATTATATACCAACACTTGTGCACGAAAATCCTGATCTACATAGATGGTTGATTTTCCTGTTACACTTTCAAACTTCATTTTATTCTTAAGTGTATGATATTTCTTCTCTATTTCCCATCTTTGATAATATAAATCCTCCAGTTGTTTCTGAGAAAATTCAAAGGGGAGATTCGTCATAAGTGTCAATTCATTTCCAGAAGGAAGCATAGAGGTCATGATTCTCGTATTCGTATACCCTTTTTCTTTCATACGCTCTAATCTCTCCGGATGCTTTTTTCTTATTTTCTCTAATCGCTGATAGGTATGCCGTAAAATAACCGTTTCGTCAGTCGATTTCATATTTCTACGCTCAAATTTATAATCATTGGAAGAAATGCGGAATAAGTAATTGATTTTTTCCGTTTCCAGAAAATCAATAAATTCCATAGATGGATATCCCCTGTCAAAAATAGCTAATACGGGCTGTTTGATATCTATATGCGTTAAGTGATGAAGATTTTTCTTGGCAAGCTCCGTTTCGCTGGTAGAAATATGTGAAATTTCAATATCCAGATAAAAATGATTCAAAATATCATACATGCCACTTACAAGCGCCCGCACCTGTCCAAGTTCTGAGTGTTGATTATTACTTTTTCCAAAACGCTCCCGGTTCTCTGGTGAATTCGGCACTTCCGCTTTACTTCCATCAATTGCCAGTAACAAAAATCCATTCCAGAGCCTTGGTTCAGAAGAATGATAGAAATCAGCCATATATTCATCATTCAGATAAGAAAAAACTTCAGGATTAAGACGCTTTCGCTGTTGTAAATACCCTTGTTTCGACATTTTCATGGAAGGAACATCCTTTTGTATAAAATAGTTTCTCAATTCTAGTGTAGTAGTAAGCCCTTTTTTGGAAAGGCAACACAGTAAGATATCTTTTAAAGGCATTTTTCTGTTTCTTGAAAAAGTATTACTGTTTATTTTTCTTGCCCGCTCTGCCAAAGCAGGATCAGACAGTTTTTCAGAAAGTTTTTGGATTCTTTCAATATAGGTACTCCTCATATGCACCCCTGCTTAAATTTTATCATAAATAAAAGAACCTGCCTATCTCAAAGCAAATTCTCTTAAGTTTATGATGTTGCGCATAGCAGGTGGTTTATTTCATTGCTGACACAAAAAAAGAGGGTATATCACTTTCGTAATATACCCTCAACACTCAATATCATCTGTTCCCTTCCGATAAATTAAAAACTACGCAAACTTCGCACACTCTGTTTCGTCAAATCTCTTGACGAATTTTCCGACGAAACTTTGACGAAAATCCACCCGATATTTTATGATAGATTTAAATAATTTACGAAAGGTTTAAAACTGCTTCAATCATACATAATTGCTTGATCTTAAGCACATTTCCAGACTTTATTCAATTTCAGATTAGTTTCCCATCTGTTTTGCAACTTCTTCAGCAAAGTTCTCTTCTTTTTTCTCGATTCCTTCGCCTGTTTCAAAACGAACGAAGCCTTTGATTGCAATCTTAGCGCCGTTTGCTTTAGCAACTTCTTCTACATACTTCGCTACGTTCTGTTTTCCATCTTCTGCTTTTACATAAACCTGGTCTAACAGACAGATTTCTTTTAATTCTTTGTTGATACGTCCGTTAATCATACCCTGGATAACTTTTTCCGGTTTCTGGGATTCTTTCGGGTCGTTCATAATCTGAGCAAGCAGAATTTCTTTTTCATGTGCAATGTACTCTTCGCTTACCTCAGAGCTGTTTGTGTACTGTGGCTTTAAAGCTGCAATCTGCATAGCTACGTTTCTAGCCATTTCTTTTACAGCATCGTTTACAACATCAGTTTCAACGTCTACCAGAACACCGATTTTTCCACCCATATGTGTGTAAGAAGCAACGAATCCGTTTTCTTCTGTCACCTTAGCGAATCTTCTGATGTTCATGTTTTCACCAATAACAGCAATCTGAGCAGCCAGTGCTTCGTTTACTGTCTTTGTTGTATCAAATTTCCATGTAGAAGCAAGGAATTCTTCCGTTGTAGCAGCCTCTGTTTCCATAGCAGCTTCAGCAACCTGAGCAACATATCCCTGGAAAGTATCGTTCTTTGCAACGAAGTCTGTTTCTGCATTTACTTCAACAACAACTGCGTGTTTTTCATCTACAGATACCAGAGTCTGGCAAAGACCTTCTGCTGCAATACGGCCAGCTTTTTTCTGAGCAGTTGCAAGACCTTTTTCTCTTAAAAATTCTACTGCTTTATCCATATCGCCTTCTGTAGCTGTAAGAGCCTTCTTACAGTCCATCATACCAGCGCCTGTCATTTCTCTTAATTCTTTTACCATTCCTGCTGTAATAGCCATTTTCATTTCCTCCTGTATAATAGAAAAAATTATTCTTCTACAGCCTCTTCTGCTTCTTCTGTGAAGATTTCTTCAGCGTCAGCAGCTTCGCCCTGATTTGCTTCAATAACAGCGTCTGCCATTTTGGAAACAATTAATTTTACGGCTCTGATAGCATCGTCGTTTCCTGGAATTACATAGTCTAATTCTTCCGGATCACAGTTTGTATCAGCAATACCGATAAGTGGAATACCTAATGTGTGAGCTTCCTGTACACAGATTCTTTCTTTTTTCGGGTCTACGATAAAGATAGCATCCGGAAGTTTCTTCATTTCTTTGATTCCGCCAAGGTTTTTCTGTAATTTAGCCAGTTCTTTCTTCAGGTTGATAACTTCTTTCTTAGGAAGAACATCAAATGTTCCGTCAGCTTCCATAGCTTCGATTTCTTTTAATCTTGCGATTCTGCTCTGGATAGTTTTGAAGTTTGTCAGCATACCGCCTAACCATCTTTCATTTACATAGAACATACCGCATCTTTCAGCTTCTGTCTGGATAGCGTCCTGAGCCTGTTTCTTTGTACCTACGAACAGAATTGTACCGCCATCAGCAGCGATGTCAGCGATTGCTTTGTAAGCATCGTCAACCATACCTACAGATTTCTGTAAGTCGATGATGTAGATACCATTTCTTTCTGTGTAGATGTACGGAGCCATTTTAGGGTTCCATCTTCTTGTCTGATGTCCGAAATGAACACCTGCTTCCAGTAACTGTTTCATTGAAATAACGCTCATTTTTTTCTCTCCTTTTGGTTTACACTTCCACCTGCTTCTTCACCTCCGGGACTTTGTAAGCACCGTCCATTGGTATTCACAGGCGTGGTTATTTTCTTCATTGCGCTCGGCAACGCCTGTATTATAGCATACTTGTCCCTGTCATTGCAAGGATTTTTTTGCCGCATACGGTATTTTACAGGCCAAATTTCCGCAAAAGCCAGGATTTCAAAAGCGGAAACCAGCTTTCACACCCTTTTTCAGAACCGCTGCCGTCTTTTCTGCGGATACTGTCCACAGCCAGGGACAAGCCGTGCTCTCCCGTGGGATAAAGATGATATTCCAGAGGAATTCCGGCTCTTCCAAGCGCCTCTGCAAAACGAAAAGAGTTCCAGAAGGGAACTGTCTTATCCTCAAAAGTATGCCACAAGAAGGTTTCCGGCACCTGTTCTCCCACTTGTTTTTCCAAAGACATCTCTTCTTTTTTCGCCTCATACTGTTCTCCCAGCAGGTTCTGCAGGCTGGGCACATGGGCAATGCTCTCATCTGCACTAATAACCGGATAGCACAGAATCAGTCCGTTTGGCTGCAGCAGTTCTCTGGTACACGAAAAGGCTTCTCTTACAAATTTTTCATCCCAGAAAACACCATAACTGGCTGCCAAATGTCCTCCCGCTGAAAATCCCATAATCAGAATTTTATCCGGACTCACCCGCCACGCTTTGGCATGTTCCCGGATATACTTCACACTGGCTGCCACCTCCAAAAGAGAAGTGGGAAATACGGCCGGAGCACAGGAGTATCTGAGAATGGCTGCATGGTATCCCATGGCATTAAACTGCAGGGCTACCGGCTCGGCCTCCCGGTTGGAGGTCATGGCATAAGCACCTCCCGGACAGATAAGCACCAAAGGTCTGATGTCATTTGGCGCCTCGTCCAGATAATCTCCTAAAATATACGTTGTCAAATGAGTCTCGGGCGCAGAACCCTCTACCTGAATAGGAATTTCTTCGTGTCTCATGATTTTTCTATCAGCAGGCCGTCTCTGTACGCTGCCAGAAGTTCCTCCAGCTCTGCTATCCTTTCTTTTAATTTCATACCAATATCGGTTTCTCCCACGGTTTTGCGCTTCACGGTGCGCTTCACCAGAATACTGTCTGAGAGAATATCGCTTTCCTTACTAATGGCGTCTGCCGCAGAAGTAAATGGTTCATGGGCGGCCAAAATCATCCCCCAGGAATTGTAAATCAGCGTATAACCTGCAATCCCCGTTTCTTTCTGGTATGCTCTGGAAAATCCGCCGTCAATAATCAGCAGTTTTCCGCCGCATTTAATGGGGCTTTCTCCCGCCCCGTGGTGTACCGGAACATGGCCGTTTACAATGTGGGTACATTCTCCTGTCACATGGAACTCCTGTAAAATCCGGTCCGCCACCGCTTCGTCTTCCAGAAATTTATAGTAGGCATTTTTATTCTCTTTATGCGTTTCCTCTTCTGCCAGAAAATACCGTTCAAAGGTTGCCATTTTATCTTTTCCAAACAGCGGCGAAGAGGGACTGCTCCAGATAAACCACAGAATGTCCTTTCCTTTCTCCTTTTCCCGTTCATCCACAGCTACAAAGGCCTTCCGCACATAAGTTTCCAGCACGTCGTACAGTTCTTTTCCCTTGTAAACCTTATCGTATACCTGAATTTCCTTAAACGTGCCGTCTTCATTTAATGGAATACAGCCGTGATACAAAAGGTTTCGGTTGTAAATTTTATACATACTGCCCTTTTTCAGAAGAAGCTGCATATGCCGCTGGAGTTTTTCGCAGTTTACAAAAGCAAAAATCAGCCTTTCCACTACTTCTTTTTCTTCTTTAGACAACTCGTAAGGATTGTCCGGATCAATGGTAGGAAAATGATTGTCCATCAGCTTATAGGTCTTGCGGTTTAAAGTAATGGTTCCTTCGGTATAATCAATATCATCCAAAAGCGCCCTGTCTGCCATACCAAATTCTCTGCGGCGCATAAGGAGCTGTCCTTCCAGTTTGAACTGAATAATGGAAATGGCCTTGTGCATTTTCATGTTCAAGTCCTGCTCCACCGGATTCAGGGTATTGTGTCCCTTGATTTTAAAACAAATACAGGGGTCATCCTTATAATAAGTAAGGGCAAAGGTCGCCAGGGGCAGCAGGTTGATACCATACCCGTCCTCCAGAATATCCAGATTCGCATACCTTGCACAAATCCGCACCACCGTAGCTACACAGCAGGCCTGTCCCACCGCTGCCCCCATCCAGACAACATCATGGTTTCCCCACTGAATATCCAGGGAATGATAATTTTCCAGCTTATCCATAATCTGATGAGACCCCGGCCCTCTGTCGTAAATATCACCCAGGATATGCAGATGGTCTACCACCAGTCTCTGAATCAGCTCTGCCAGGGCAATGATAAATTCTTCTGCTCTCCCGATGGCAATAATGGTGTGGATAATCTGCTCATAATAGGATTCCTTATCCGTAATATCCGGCCGCTCGGTAATCAGTTCTTCTATCACATAAGCGAAATCTTTCGGCAAAGCTTTGCGCACCTTAGATCTGGTGTATTTAGACGCTGTTTTCTTACACACTTCAATGAGGCGGTACAAGGTGATTTTATACCACTCCTTCCTATCATGTTCCTGCTTTTTAATGAGATTCATCTTTTCTCTGGGGTAATAAATCAACGTGGCAAGACTTTTCTTGTCCTGCCGGCTCATGGTGTGGCCGAATACCGTGTCAATTTTTCTCCGCACAGAGCCGGAACCATTCTTTAACACATGGGAAAACGCTTCATACTCCCCATGGATATCTGTCAGAAAATGTTCTGTGCCTTTAGGCAGGTTTAAAATCGCCTGCAGGTTGATGATTTCTGTAGAGGCCTTGGCTATGGTAGGGTAAAGCTCTGCCATTCGTTCCAGGTATTTCAGTTTCATATTATCCATTTTCATTTCCTCATTTATACTTTTGACTCATTTTTTTGTCTTATATGTTGTATTCTAACATAGATTTTTGGAAACCGAAACAACTATCTTTTTTCTTTTTCCTTATAATTTCCTTAAAAAGAAATGTTATGCTGGCTTCAGAAAAAGGAAAGCGAGGAATTTTATATGCATGATTTTGTTATAGAAACAAAACACCTGACAAAAATTTATGGGGAACAGACCGTGTTGGAAAAAGTCAGTCTCCATGTAGAAAGAGGAAAAATCTATGGTCTTCTGGGGCGAAACGGAGCCGGGAAAACCACGCTTATGAAACTGCTGCTGGGTCTGGCTTCCCCCACAGCCGGAGAGATAAAAATCTTTCAAAAGCCCATAAAAGGACACCAAAAACAGCTTTATCCCCATATTGGCGCTATCATTGAAGCGCCAGGCTTTTATCCCAATCTGACGGGAACCGAAAATCTGGAGATTTTTGCCCGGCTAAGAGGACTCAAAGACCCTCTGGCTGTACAGGAGGCTCTGCATATCGTAGGGCTGCCCTACAGGGACAAAAAACTGTTTGCCAAATATTCTCTGGGTATGAAGCAGCGCCTGGGCATTGCCAATGCGCTTCTGCATAACCCCAAGCTGCTGATTCTGGATGAACCAACCAACGGCCTTGACCCTGTGGGCATTGCCGAACTACGGGATTTTCTGAAAGATTTAAGTGTCAAACAGGGCAAAACCATCCTGATTTCCAGCCATATTCTCTCGGAAATTTCCCTGTTGGCAGATGATATTGGGATTCTCCACCGAGGCGTCCTTTTAGAAGAGGGCAGTCTGAAAGAACTGGAGGAGAAAAACCAAAAGCAGACGACTGGTGGAAACACACTGGAAGACTATTTTAGAAAAATCACAGGAGGAAAAGGCATTGCTTAAACTGATTCAAACAGAATTCTGGAAACTACGTCGCAAAAGCCTGTTTTGGCTTATGCTGCTTACGGCTCTTCTCATGCCGTTTTTTGCTGTTATCTATTTCCGTTCCTTTGGAAAAACAGACCTTGATCCCTTGCTGTTCTACAAGTGGTCTGCGTTTGGCTATACAGTTTTTATGATTTTGCCCTTTATTTTGGGTATTGTCTGCACCATACTCATGCACGAGGAAAATCAGGCTCATGTACTGAAACAGCTTTGGATAATACCTATCCCTAAAACGGCCTGTTTTTTCAGCAAATTTTTTATAGTTTTGATGTATTCCTTCTGCTTCATGCTGATAACAGCGGCTGCCTCCGTTTTGTTCGGTATCGCCTCCGGTTGTGCCCCTTTTCAATGGGAAAGCATTCTGTTTCTGTTGAAAAAATGTCTGGAAATCGCTGTTCTGTCTGCATGTTCTATACTGCCGATTCTGGCTGCTGCTGTTTCACAAAAGGGATATGTCCTGCCGGTTTGTATCATCCTGCTTTATATTTTCTTTGGATTTTTTATCCTGCCGGTAAATCTCTATGTACATCCCATAGCCAGTCTCTCTGCCATTCTTGCCAGAGAGGGAAAGATTCCGGGACTGACTCTTACGCAAACCATTTCTGTTCCGTGGGCGCTTCTTTGTATCGGCATTTGGGGTACTGCTTCTGTCTTCTTTGCAACAATTTCTTTAAAGAGAAAGGGGTGAACATATGAAAATCTTCCTTTGGGCAGAATGTCAAAAACTCCGCCGCCTGAGCCTTTTACTGCTTACGATTTTTGCTGTCTGTGGGATAGCCTTCATGGTTTTCATCGGCGGAAAAAGCACTGATTATGGTCCCCCTTATCTGGAAGAAGCCGGCTGGTATATGACCATGACCCAGCCATGGGCCACCCTGCTGGTACTTCCGGCAGTGATTGCCCTGTTGGGGAGCTATATGATTTGCCGGGAAGCGGAGGATGACACTTTAAAATCCCTGCTGCTGGTTCCTGTCAGCGAAACCAGGCTGACTGCCGCAAAAATGCTTCTTACCTTTGTCTTCAGTATTCTGCTTTATTTGTTGCTTTTTGCCATCACGTTTTTAGGCGAAGCTATTCTCCATATCCACGCGTTGTCAACAAATATGGTTCTGCATTTTCTAAAATCCTACTTTTTGGAGGGTATTTGCGTATTTTTAGCGGTGTCCCCTGTCATTGCGCTTGTAGCTTACTGGAAAAAAAGCTATTGGCTGGCTCTGGTTCTGGCCGAAATATACTCTTTTGCCGGCCTGTTTACAAGTATGTCCAATACGCTCAGGACTTTTTATCCTGTTTCCGCAGCGCTGGGAATTGCCGGTTACTATGAGACCACTGGCCTTGCCAGAATACAAAGCAGTCTGGTTCTGCTTGCCTGCGGAGGCATTTCCGTTTTGATATTAAGAAAACTCAAACATGGCAGGGATGAATAAAAAAAGAGAATACAAAGAAAAAATGTGGTACTATTAAGAATAGAAATTATATGAAACACAAGAGGGAACTAAAATGGCAAAAATATTAATAGTAGATGATGATTCTGATATGCTGGATTTAGTGCGCAGGGCTCTGGCAAAAGACGGTCATCAGATTCATACCGAAACAGACGGACAGAGGCTTTCGCCGGAACGCTGTCAGCAATACGACCTGATTCTGCTGGATGTTATGATGCCCGGTGAAGATGGATTTTCCGTGTGCTGCCGTATCCGCACCGAGGTGGACTGCCCCATTCTTTTTCTGACCGCCAGGACAGAAGACGCCGCACTGGTACAGGGCTTTGGATTAGGCGCAGACGACTATATCAAAAAACCTTTCAGTCTTGCAGAACTGCGGGCGCGGGTAAATGCTCATATCAGGCGGGAAAGTCGCCTGCCCGCTCATATTCTGAAACGGGGCGGTGTGCGCTTTGATATGCAGGCAAAGACGGCCTTTGCACAAGAGCATGCTCTACCTTTTACAAAGGGAGAATATGCCATCTGCGAATATCTGGCTCTGCATGCCGGACAGGTCTTTACCAAAGAACTGCTTTATGAGGCCGTTTTCGGCTTTGACGCAGAGGGAAATTCCTCTGCCATTGCAGAGCATATTAAGAATATTCGCGCAAAACTAAAAGTCTGCAGTCTGAATCCTGTGGAGACAGTTTGGGGGGTGGGATATAAATGGCGAAAAGACAATCCTGTATAAGCCTGTCCCTGGTTCTGTTGCGTTTTGCCGTGACTATGCTTGCAAGCATGCTCCTGTGCGCTCTGCTCTGGCTTGGGGTTCTGACCCAACTGCAAAGAACCGGAATCATCTACCATGGCTCTGTGTCCAACCAGCAGGCTGAAAAAATACTGGCAGAGAAACCAGACGCTTTCCAAACCCCGAACAGCGATTTTCTTCCTGCCTATGGATGGTTTGACCCGAAGGGAAAGGTACTGGAAAGCAATGCGTCCAAAAAGGAGCTGCGCCTTCTTACCAATGTTCTGCAGCAAAACACCAATGACATTCATTTTTACCGCTATACTTACCCCGACGGCACCACCCTTATGCTGCATTGGTACTACAGAAGAGAATTTGTAAATCCCCTGCTGCGCCGCTCACTGCCTCCCTTTGAATACCTGTGGTGGGCGATTCTTGGAATTTTCTGGGTTCTGTGTCTGCTGCTGAATACGCTGTGGCTGGGCCGCCGTCTCAAGGAAAAGCTGAAACTGTTCAGCCAGGTCAGCAGAAAAATCGGCGCCCGGGAACTGGATTTCCCCCTTCCCCATGCAGGTATCCGGGAGTTTGACCAGGCCTTACAGGCCATGGATAACATGCGGCAGGAATTGTCCCGTTCTCTGTCTGCCCAGTGGACGGCGCAACAGGAACGAGAATCGGAAATTGCCGCTCTGACCCATGATCTAAAGACACCCCTCACCTTAATCGGAGGCAATGCCGAACTTCTGCTGGAAGAAGATTTGCCCCCGAACAGCCGCAAAATGGCTGAAACCATTGGCTCTGCCAATGACCGGGCCATCTGGTATGTCACAAGCCTGCTGGAAGTATCCAAAGGTGCTGAGGAACCCTTTGTTTCTTCCAGCCTGCCCCAACTCTTTGAGGAGCTCTGCCGCAGCGCAGAAGCTCTCGCTGTTTCCAGAGGCATTGCCCTTAGAACAGAGCATCATCTAAAAGGAACTGCCAATTTACAGAAAGACCGCCTGCTCCGAGCCTTTCTCAACGTGGTGCTCAACGCGGTGGAACATACACCTCCGGGAAAAGCGGTGTTTTTGGAAGGCCTGGAGACGAAAAACAGCTGGCAGATAAGAGTCTCGGATGAAGGTTCCGGCTTTAGCAAAGGGGCGCTGGCGCATGCCACGGAAAGACTGTGGCGTGACGATACTTCCCGAAGTGCCAATTCCCATCACGGACTTGGTTTGTGGTTTGCCGCACAGGTTATAAAGGCCCATGCCGGAACCTTAAACCTGAGCAACACTCCCTCCGGCGGTATGGTAACCATTAGCTTCTCCAGCGCTTCCAAATAAAATACGGCGCTGTCACATGAAACAGCAATCCGGGACATCTCCCATCTGCATTTCATGCGGCAGCGCCGTTATGTACTTCATAATACCAAGACTTGCTTCAGCTTTTTTTCACAAATTCTGCCCCGCATTTCGGACAGCGGACACTGATTTTTCCTTTTCCTTTGGGGATTCGGATTTTTTGTCTGCACTGAGGACAGGTATAGATATGGAAATCCTTTCTCTGCTCCTGTATATACTTGGTTCTGCCAAAAAAGCGTTTTACCTTATTCTCCAGGCTCAGATATTTCTGATTCTCTGCATACCGCTTCTGAATATTTCTGGAAAACATCCGATAATAAATCAAAACAATTAACAAAGTTTCCCAGGAACTCATCACAATACTGAAATATCCGTTTCTCACAAAGAGATTCAGGCCTGCACACACTATCAGTACAATCAGTAAAAACATATTCAGGCGGTCTGTGCCGTACCTGCCATACATAAACTTCGCCAGCATTTCTCTCAACTTATTCATAACTCTGCTCTTCCCTTTCCAGCTTTTCATAAATGTCTTTCACAAATCTCTGTGCTGCCCGCAGGTCTTCTGCATCCGGGTGCAGCATAGCCATATCAAAGTTGTGCAGCATGGCATTTACCATTTTTTCATTCTCCGCATTTTTCATGCGTCCGTATTTTTCTCTTACGGATATGGGCATTTTCCCCTGACACATATAGGCTCCCAGATATTCGTTGCCATCTTCAATAAAGACCCTGATATTTTCTTCAATTTTCTTATAATAGTCCGGGTTGTTGCCCATACCACAGGTTCCGAAAAGGGCAATTTTCTTTCCCTGCAGACTTCCCAGATAATCCAGAACCTCCACACTTGCGCTGCCTCTGTCTGTCCAGAAGCCAATAAAGTAAATGTCTCCCATTTCATAATTTATCTGCCCGTCCAAAGGTGCAATGTCCTTGCACTGTCCGGGAATCGCTTCAAAAATCGCTTTTGCCAGCTTCTCTGTATTGCCGGTTCTGCTTTTATACAACACCTGGGTTTTCATATTCATCCGTCCTTCCATTGTCTGTTATAGTGTTATTGTATCACCAAACCAATGGAAAAAATATTTCTTGATTCTTAAATATTCTAAAGACTCTATAAAGTCAGTGTTCTTTGATATGAACATCCAGCTGAGGAAAGGGAATTTCAACACCTGCTTCGTCAAAAGCCAGTTTAATTTCCTCGTTGAGCCGCCACTTGGTCGCCCAGTATTCCTCTGTTTTCACCCAGGCCCGCAGCCCTAAAATTACACTGTCTGCTGCCAGTTGGTCTACAAACACCTGCATTCCCTCTTCTGACATAATACTGGCATCTTCTTCAAGGAGTCCCTGCAGAATCTGTTTGGCCTTTCTCAAATCTGCCTGGTAAGAAATCCCCACCTTGATTTCCAGCTTTCTGCTGTCTTTTGCTGTTACATTGACAATACTGGAATTCGTCAGGGTTCCGTTTGGAACTGTAATTCTCCGGTTGTCCACCGTGGACAGTGTAGTGTAAAACAAGTCAATTTTGACAACGGTTCCTTCCTGATTTCCCGCATTTTCAATAATATAATCTCCTACGCTGAAAGGCCGCAGAATCAGAATAATCACACCGCCAGCCAGGTTGGACAGACCACCCTGCAAAGCCAGACCAATGGCAACACCACTGGATGCCAGAAGTGCGGCAATGGACGATTCCTTTACCCCAAAGCTTGTGGCAATGCTTACAATCAGAAGAAAATACAGCGCAGCCTTTACAAAAGAGGAAACAAATTGTATGACGCCTGTATCTACATTGGCCCGGTTCATAGAAGCAGCAATCAGTCTGCATATTTTATGAATCAGCTTGCTGGCAATGATATAAACTAAAATAGCCAGCAGAACCCTGCCTACAAAGTTTCCGATAAGGGGCAATTTTTTCTCCCAATAATCCCATGTCACATATTGTTTAAAAAAAGCATCAATGCTTTCGATTTCTAACGGTTCTGTCAATGCGTCTGTTAAGAGTATTCTCATACACTCCACCTTTCTGTACTTTATTTTTCAATTTTCTGTTTTTCAGCTTTTTCCCATTCTTCCTCCATAGTCTTCTGAAGCTGTCTCCGCACTTTGGACACCGGCACTCTTACAGATGCTGCAGGTCTTTTTCCGGTCTTTTTAGGTTCTGCCTTTGTATAAGAAAATATCTGTACAGCCAGCGGCGCTACCTGAATCGTTATGGAATAAGGCCGCTCATCACATTCCGCCTTTTTGGCAGTTTTTACCCTGGGATTTCCCATACCGCTGCCGCCGTAAGCCTCCTTATCACTGTTAAAAATTTCCTTATATTTTCCGGGATAGGGAACACCCATCTGATACGCTTCATAATCCACTGCCGAAAAATTGCATACGGCAACCAGGGTATTCTCCTCCCTTTCCCCCTTTCGGATAAGGGTCAGCAGGTTTCTCTCTGCGTCCATGTGATTAATCCATGCAAAGCCTTCTGTTTCGTAGTCCTTTTCGTACAGGGCCGGCTGTTCCCGGTACAGCCTCCAAAGGGCTTTCACATATTCCTGCATTTGTCTGTGGTCTGTTTCTTCCAGCAGATTCCAGTCCAGTCCCCTCTGCTCAGACCATTCTCTCTCCTGGGCAAATTCCTGTCCCATAAACAGCAGCTTTTTCCCCGGATGTACCAGCATAAAACCGTAAGCAGCCCGAAGATTTGCCATTTTTTTCGCCTTATCTCCCGGCATTTTGTTTAAAAGAGAACCTTTTCCATGTACCACTTCGTCATGGGAAAGACTTAGCAGGAATTTTTCACTGTAGGCATACACCATACTGAAAGTCAGTTCATCATGAGCGCCACCTCGGAAAATAGGGTCTTTCTGCATGTAATCTATAAAGTCATTCATCCAGCCCATATTCCATTTATAATCAAATCCCAGCCCCTCTTCTTCCACTTTACCCGTAATCTGAGGCCAGGCTGTGGATTCTTCTGCAATCAGCAGCACATCCGGATGTTGTTTCTTAAACACAGAATTCAAATGTTTCAAAAATTCCACAGCTTCCAGATTTTCATTACCTCCGTAAATATTGGCAACCCATTCCCCGTCGTTCTTGCCGTAATCCAGATACAGCATGGAAGCCACTGCGTCCATGCGTATTCCGTCTGCATGATACTTCTTTGCCCAGAACAGGGCATTTGCAATGAGGAAATTCTTCACCTGCGGGCGTCCATAATTGTAAATCAGCGTGCCCCAGTGAGGGTGCATGCCCTGCCTTGGGTCTAAGTGCTCATAGAGACAGGTTCCATCGAAATGAGACATACCGAAAGTATCCTTTGGAAAATGTGCAGGCACCCAGTCTAAAATCACACCGATTCCCTGTTGGTGCATGTAGTCCATGAAGTACATGAAATCCTCACAGCTTCCATACCGGCTGGTAGGGGCATAATATCCAGTGACCTGATAGCCCCAGGATTCGTCCAGAGGATGCTCCATAACCGGCATCAGTTCCACATGAGTATACCCCATTTCTTTCACATAGTCTGCCAGCATGGGAGCCAGTTCCCGGTAATTATAAAACAGTCTGCCCTCTTCTTCTGGTTTTCTCCAGGAGCCCAAATGCATTTCGTATACAGCCAAAGGCTTGTCCTCCCGGTTTCTCTGTCCTCTTTCCTTCATCCACTGGTCATCCTGCCACTGATACTGATTCAAATCCGCAACCACAGAAGCGGTTTTCGGCCGCACCTCCGCCTGATTGCCATAAGGATCTGCCTTTAAATACACCAGAGAGCCCTTGGCTTTCACTTCATATTTGTAAAGGGCTCCCGGTTTGACTTTCGGAATAAAAAGTTCAAAAATCCCGGATACATTCAGACGATTCATCTGATGTACTCTTCCGTCCCATCTGTTAAAATCCCCTACCACACTGACACGCATGGCATTGGGCGCCCAGACAGCAAAATAAACGCCCTCCACCCCGTGAAGCTCCATGGGATGTGCCCCCAGTTTTTCATAAATATCATAACAAATGCCTGCTGCAAACTGCTGCTCCTGCTCTATGGTAATCTGCTTTTCAAAAGCGTACGGGTCATAAATTTTTTCCTTTCTGCCGTCTTCATACACTGCTTCATATTTATATTTTGGAATCTTATCCCCCGGAAGCAGTACAGAGAAAAATCCCGCCTCGTCTTCCATCTCCATTTCATACTCTGGTTTCCCCCTGCCAAGCAGCACCTTTACCTGCTGAGCTCCCGGCCGAAAGCACTGTATCAAAATACCGTCCGGCGTTTTCCTGGGTCCCAGAATCCGCTTCGGCTCGCTTTCTTCCGAATATACCACAGCCTCAATTTCCGGCCAATCCATCATATCATATAATCTTTCAGACATATACACCCTCCTTTTTTTTCATTTTATCATCAAACCATTCCCTTGTAAAGTTTAAGAATAATGACTAATTTTTTATTTTTAGTCGAAAAATTGTTGTGCATTTTCCATATATAAGATATAATATAAGCAACTTCGCTTATCTATTTTGGCGGTGTATTGACAATGTATGAGGAGGTATGCAATCATGCTCGACCAAAGCTACTATGAAAAAACTGACGAGATTATTGAATTCTATGGCCGAAAAGCAAGTTCTCTGATTCCCATTATGCAGGATATTCAGGCAGAATACCGTTATCTGCCCGGAGAATTGCTGACCTATGTGGCAAAGGAAATCGGTGTCCGTGAGGCAAAGGCGTACAGCGTAGCCACTTTCTATGAAAACTTTTCTTTTGAACCCAAGGGAAAATACATCATTAAAGTCTGCGACGGAACAGCCTGTCATGTCCGTAAGTCCATCCCAATTCTGGAAGCCCTGCAAAAAGAACTGGGACTCAGCAGAAAAAAACACACCACTGACGATATGCTCTTTACCGTGGAAACGGTATCCTGTCTCGGTGCCTGCGGTCTTGCCCCTACCATGACGGTCAACAACGAAGTCCACCCATCCATGACGCCGGAAAAGGCGCTGGAATTAATTGCGGAACTGCGAGGTGACAATGTATGATAATTGAAAACAGAGATGCCTTATTAAAAGAACGGGAAGCTGCCCAAAAAGAAATCGACGCTTACAAGTGCAGAATCCTGGTATGTGCCGGAACCGGCTGCGTAGCCTCAGGTTCCGAAAAAATATACAACAAAATGCTGGAACTGTGTCAGGATTTAGAAGGAGTGTCCGTGGAATTTCAAAAAGATGTTCCTCATATCGGCGCTGTCAAAACCGGATGTCAGGGAATTTGTGAACTTGGCCCTCTGGTGAGAATCGAACCCTGCCATTACCAGTATGTGAAAGTACAGGAAGAAGACTGCCAGGAAATCTTCCAGCGCACGGTTTTAAACCAGGAGCCTGTAGAACGGCTGTTTTATAAGAAAAACGGAGAATCCTACGCAACTCCCGATGAAATTCCTTTCATTGCCAAACAGACCAGAATCGTATTGGAAAACTGCGGTAAATTCGATGCGGAATCTCTGGACGAATACATAGCTTCCGGCGGATACGACGCCCTTGCCAAAGCGCTCTTTGACATGACACCGGAGGATGTTTTAGAGGAGGTAGACCAATCTAAGCTTCGGGGAAGAGGCGGCGGCGGTTTCCCTGCCGGAAGAAAGTGGAAACAGGTGGCAGCCCACAAAGACGTACCGGAACATTTTGTGGTATGTAATGGTGACGAGGGCGACCCGGGTGCTTTCATGGACGGCAGCGTAATGGAAGGCGACCCTTACCGCTTAATCGAAGGTATGACCATTGCCGCTTACGCAACAGGGGCACAAAACGGTTATATCTATGTCCGCGCAGAATATCCTCTTTCTGTAGCCCGTCTGCGTCATGCTATTCGCCAGGCGGAAGAAAAAGGACTCCTTGGAAATCACATTCTGGGAACTGATTTTTCTTTCCATATGCATATTAACCGGGGCGCCGGCGCTTTCGTCTGCGGAGAAGGCTCTGCCCTTACCGCTTCTATCGAAGGGGACCGCGGTATGCCCCGTACCAAACCGCCAAGGACTGTTGACCAGGGTCTGTGGGCGAAACCAACGGTTTTAAACAATGTAGAAACTTTTGCCAATGTACCCGGTATTATCTTAAAAGGAGCCCAGTGGTTCAGAACCATCGGCACTGAGGGGAGTCCGGGAACTAAGACGTTCTCCATCACCGGTTCCATTGAAAACACAGGACTTATCGAAGTTCCCATGGGAACCACCCTGCGGGAAATTATTTACGATATCGGCGGCGGTATCAAAGGCGGCGGAGACTTCAAAGCCATTCAGATTGGCGGTCCCTCCGGCGGCTGTCTCACCAGTGAACACCTGGATGTAGGGCTGGATTTTGACAATGTAAAGAAATACAATGCCATTATGGGCTCCGGCGGCCTGGTAGTTATGGATGAAAACACCTGCATGGTAGAAGTAGCCCGCTTTTTCATGAGTTTCACCCAGAGAGAATCCTGCGGAAAATGTGTTCCCTGCCGGGAAGGCACGAAACGCATGCTGGAAATTCTGGAACGCATTGTAAACGGAGAAGGAAAGCTGGAAGATTTGGATACCCTGGAGGAACTGGCCTCTATGGTAAAGGGCATGGCGCTGTGCGGTCTTGGAAAGAGTGCGCCTTTGCCGGTTATCAGTACATTAAAGACCTTCCGCAAGGAATACGAGGAGCATATTTTGGAACACAAATGTGCGGCGAAAAGCTGTACTGCCATGAGACGCTATATCATCAATCCCGAATTCTGTAAGGGCTGCGGCAAATGTGCGAAGAACTGTCCTGTGGGAGCTATTACCGGCGTCCGCAAGGAAACTTACCACATCAATCCGAATCTTTGTATCAAGTGTGATTCCTGCCGGGAAAACTGTGCATTTGATGCAGTTTATGTTGAATATTAGGAGGGACTATTATGGGATTTATGACAATAGACGGCAGAAAGGTAGCGTTTACCGATGAAAAAAATGTCCTTTCTGTTATCCGCAATGCCGGCATTGATTTGCCAACGCTTTGCTATCATTCGGAATTATCCATTTTCGGTGCCTGTCGCTTGTGTACCGTAGAAGATGACCGGGGACGCACCTTTGCCTCCTGCTCAGAAGAGCCAAGAGACGGCATGGTGATTTATACCAACTCGGGAAAAATCAAAAAATACAGAAAAATGATTGTGGAACTGCTGTTGTCTGCACATTGCCGGGACTGCACCACTTGTGTAAAAAGCGGCGAATGTGTGCTGCAGGATTTGGCACATCGCATGAATATTACTTCCGTGCGTTTCCAGAACACCAGAGAGCCGCGTCCTTTGGATGACAGTTCTCCTGCGCTGGTAAGAGACCCCAATAAATGCATCCTCTGCGGAGACTGTGTCCGGGCCTGCAGCGAACTTCAGGGACTGGGGGTGCTGGGCTTTGCGCACCGGGGTACGGACGCCATGGTTATGCCTGCTTTTGACAAACCCCTGTCCGCCACGGATTGTGTAAGCTGCGGTCAGTGCCGGGTCTTCTGTCCAACCGGGGCCATCAGTATTAAAACGCAGATGGATGAGGTTTGGGACGCCATTGCAGACCCCAATACCCGTGTAGTCGCACAGGTCGCTCCCGCTGTCCGGGTTGCTGTGGGAGATGCTTTCGGTCTTACCCGGGGCCACAGCGTCATGGGCAAGCTGGTGGCTGTTCTGCACCGCATGGGCTTTGATGAAGTTTACGATACAGCCTTTGCCGCAGACCTTACCATTATGGAAGAATCCAAGGAATTTCTGGACAGAGTGGAAAAAGGTGAAAATCTTCCTCTTTTTACTTCCTGCTGTCCCGCATGGGTGAAATACCTCAGTGACCAGTATCCGGAATTTAAGGATAACCTTTCCACCTGCCGTTCTCCTCAGGGTATGTTCTCTGCTGTTATGAAGGAATACTACCGTGACCCGGAGAAAAATCAGGGCAAGAAAACGTTTGTGGTATCCATCATGCCGTGTACCGCGAAGAAAATGGAAATTCTCCGCCCCAACAACTTTACCAAAGGGGAACAGGATACTGATGTGGTTATTACCACTACAGAACTCATCCGCATGATTCGCAATTCCGGCATTGAATTCTCTACACTGGTTACGGAAGCCTGCGATATGCCGTTTGGATTCGGCTCCGGCGCCGGCGTTATCTTCGGTGTTACCGGAGGTGTGACAGAGGCTATGCTGCGCCGCTTTGCGGACCGCCACGACAAAGCCACCATGGACAGCGTTGCGGAAGCAGGTGCCAGAGGCGAGGACGGTATCAAAGAATTTACCGTTACCTATAAAGGCACGCCGCTGCATGTCTGCGTCGTCAGCGGATTGGCCAATGCCCATACCGTTATGGAAAATATCCGAAGCGGCAGAAAGCAGTACCACATTGTGGAAGTTATGGCCTGCCGCAGGGGTTGTATCATGGGCGGCGGACAGCCTCCGAGAGCCGGCAGCCGCACGAAGAGCGCCAGAATGGAGGGTCTGTATCAGGCAGACAACGTAACCAGCATCCGCAAGGCAGACGAAAATCCATTGATTGTCTCTCTTTATGATGGACTTCTGAAAGGAAAAGTGCATGAACTGCTTCATGTAGATGAGTATTGAGATGAATAGATAAACGAGACTGCTGTAGAAAGAAACAGAACTTTTAAGAGGCACAGGAATATGTCTTCTTGTGCCTCTTTACATCCAGGATTATTTCCTTTCCGCATACTTGTGAATCTCAAAGTTCTAAAATTTCCGCTCCCAGGATTTCCGCTTCTTCCTTTTCATGGGTAACGCAAAGTACAGTCTTTCCTCTGCACTTTTCCCGCACAAAGGCCAGCACCTTATCCTTTGTTTCCCTGTCCAGTCCCTTAAACGGCTCGTCTAAAAGTAATATATTCCAGTCTGCATACAGAGCTCTTAAAAGGGCCGCCCTTCGCTTCATACCCCCGGACAACTCTTTTACCGGACGCTTCCCCCAGCCTTCTAATCCCACTGCCGAAAACCCGTCTTGCAGCTGCTGCAAAAAGTCCCTGCTTCTGCCTTTCCCTCCCTTCTGTACCAGGCGAATATTGGCTTCTGTACTGAGATTTTCGCACAGCCTGTCCTCCTGAAAAACAGCGCTGATTCTTTTGTTTTCCAGTCCTGTAATCTCTCCGCCATCCGGCTTTTCCAGTCCCATAAGGATTCTAAGAAGCGTGGTTTTCCCTTTTCCTGATGCTGCCATAACACAGGTGGTTTTCCCTTCCGGAATTTCTGCGCAGAAATTTTCCAATACCTGATGCTCTCCATAGGCTTTGTTCAGATTTGTAATTTGGATTCCCATACCTATCTCCTCTCCAGTTTCCTTACACTCCAGTCAATGACTCCCAAAAACACCTTCTCAAACAGCAGGCTGATCACAATAATGACCACCGTCCAGGCAAACAAATCCGGCGTATCCAGATACACCTTTGCCTGATATAAATGCTCTCCAATAGAGCCGTCAGGGATTCCGATAACCTCTGCCGCTACTCCCGCTTTCCAGCAAAGTCCCAGAGCCACACAACAGCCGGAACGGAAAAAGGGCAGTACCTGCGACAGATAAATATAGCGGATTTTTCTCATCCGTGAGACCTGAAACACCTGCGCCATTTCCAACAGCTTTTTATCCACACTTTCTATCCCCTGGAGCACATTGGTATAAACCACCGGAAAAACCATAAAAAAAGAAATAAATACGGACAGATTCTTTGAAGGTATCCAGATAAGCGCCAAAATCACAAAAGACGCTACCGGAATGGATTTCATGGTAAGCACCAGAGGTGCCAGAAGTTCCCGTATTCTGCAAAAACCAAAAGAAACTCCTCCCAGTACCACCCCCAGGGCCGTACCCAGCAAAAATCCGCTGACAATGCGCAGGACGGAAAACGCACAGGACAGCCAGAATGTACTTTCCCATACCAGTGTTTTCAATCTCTGTAAGACAGCAACAGGAGATACCAGAAGTATCTCCTGTCCGATGGCCATACTGGCTGCCTGCCAGATAAGCAGCCAAAATGCCACTGCCCAGAGCCGGATTTGCCTTTTTTTATTTTTCGATATAATAGAAATCATCTCCCGGCACTGCGCCTCCTACCGCCTGTGGGTTCTGGTTTTTCAGCACCTCCAGATAACCGGAAAGCTGCTCCTTCATATCCTCGCCATCCATATATACAATGTTACATTCCGGCAGGGCTTTTTCTGCAATTTCTGCAGTAACAATGTCATATTTTCCTACCAACTGGGCTGCTTCTTTCGTATTCTCGTTTACATATTCCACAGAGTCCTCATAATGCTCCAGAAAATCTTCCACGGCCTGGGGATGTTCTTCCACAAACTCTGTGCGGGCTACCACAACACCGGTAATCATACTGCTTTTTGTATCTTCCCCGGACTGTACCTTTTCCCATTCTTCCGTCAAATCCAAGGCCGTACGGATAGCCGGATTTTTGGTCTGGGCCGTGGTCACAAAGGGCTGCGGCAGCATGGCAATACCGTTTTCCGTACTGGAAATTGCTGCAACACACTCAGAATGTTCGCTTTTCCACTCGATGGTTACGCCTTTTTCCGGGTCAATTCCGTTTGCAGACAAAATATAATCCAGGGCATACCCCGGTGTAGAGCCCTTGCCGCTGGCATAAATGGTTTTTCCTTTTAAATCCGCCACAGACTGCACACTGTTCCCATTCTCCACAAGATACAGCACCCCAAGGGTATTCACAGCCAGAACCTGCACCTTTCCCTCTGTTTTATTATAAAGTACAGAGGCCAGGTTTGCCGGAACCGCAGCAATGTCCGTTTCTCCCTGCACCAGCTTTGGGGAAACCTCATCTGCAGAAGCGGCAATGGAGAACTGATAATTTTCATCCGTCAGCTTTCCCTGCTCCGCTTCATCCATAAACTGCACCATCCCCATAGCGGTAGGCCCTTTTAAGGCTGTAATGTTTATATCGACAGGATTTTCTTTCTGTTCTTCTTCTTTTTCTATGTCTGTAGCTGCTTTGCTGCCGCACCCGCTTATGGATACTGCTGCCAGAGCCACAGCCAACAGCATGACCGCCATCTTTTTCTTCATGTTTGTCCTTCCTTTCTCTCCTGTAAAATCCAGTATTATTTTTTATTTTACCATACAAAATCAGCAGCCGTCCATAGCTATCTTATGGATAAGGAGTCCGCTGCGCAGCTTTGGCTCAAACCAGGTGGATTTCGGCGGCATCAGCCTTCCTTCATCTGCTGTTTCCATGATTTCCTCCATAGTAACCGGATACAGGGAAAAGGCTGCTCCGCCCTGCTTTTTCACCTGTACTTCCAGTTCTTCCAGCCCACGGATACCTCCCATAAAAGAAATTCTCTTATCTTCTCCCGGCTTTTCAATGCCAAGTATGGGAGCCAGTACAAGATTTTGCAGCACAGACACATCCAGACCCTCTACCGCATCCTGAGGCCGAAATGCTTCCATAAGTTCCAGCTGATACCAGCCATCGGGCAGACAAAGCCCAAAACTGCCTTTTCTCCTTGGTTTCACCGGACCTGCTGCCTTTGTCACAGAAAAATATTGTTTCAGCGCTTCCAGAAAGTCCTCTCTTTCAAGCCCGTTTAAATCCCTTACCACACGGTTGTAATCCAGAATTTCCAGTTCATCGGAAGGAAACAAAACGCTGAGAAAATACTGGTATTCTTCCTTTCCCTTCTTATCCGGGCAGGCTTTTCGCATTTCCAGGGCCGTCTTTACAGCCGAAGCTGCTCTGTGGTGTCCGTCTGCAATATACAGAGCCTCTGTTTTCAAAAAAAGCTGCTGAATTTTCTCTATAGTCAGTTTTTCACGGATAATCCAGACTCTGTGTCCAATTCCATCCTCGGAAACAAATTGATATACCGGTGCTGTCCGTTTGCGGATTTCCAGGAGTCTGCGAAGCTCCGCTATGGGGCGGTGTACCAGAAACACTGGCCCTGTCTGGGCTCCGCATGCCTGTATGTGGCGAATACGGTCTGCTTCCTTTTCCGGTTTGGTGTTCTCATGACGCCGGATAACCTGCTGCAGATAGTCTTCCGCAGAAGCGCAGGCTGCAATTCCCGTCTGTACATGGCTGCCCCGTTTCAGTTCATAAATGTAAAAACAAGGTTCCTTCTCTTCGATAAAATCCCCTTCCCGGATTCGCTGTTCCAGAAGTTTTGCCGCTTTTTCGTAAACTTCCGGGCTGTACATATCCATATCCGGCAAAAACTGCGTCTCCGGACGGTCTATGGCAAGAAAGGAGTGTGGATGTATCTTGGTTTCCTCTGCCGCCTCTTCTCTGTTGTACACATCATAAGGCAAAGCCGCAATCTCTGCCGCCTTTGCCGCAATAGGACGAATTGCCCGAAATGGTCGGATATCTGCCATAATTTTTCCCCTTTCACAAAATGTCAAAAGAGGTTCCTGCACCCCTGCACAAGAAAATTTTTCCTATGCAGGCGGCACAGCAGCCTCCCTTCTCTTATTTTACAATTCTGACTCTGTATACGTGCTCAATGGCTTTCAGCGCCTCTGCCACCTGACCGTCAATGGGGGATGCCACATCCAGCATGGTATAAGCATAATCCCCTTTACTTTTATTGGTCATGTTGGCAATATTCACCCCTGCGTCACCCAGGGTTTTGGTAAACTGAGAAATCATGTTCGGCACATTTTTATGGTTAATGGTAATTCTTCCCGCATCCACACATCTTCCGGCGTCACAATCCGGGTAATTCACAGAATTCTTAATGTTTCCGTTTTCCAGATAATCCATAACCTGTTGAACCGCCATAACGGCGCAGTTATCCTCAGATTCCTCTGTAGACGCACCCAGATGCGGGGTTACCAGCGTATTTGGAGCATTGGCTACTACAGGATTGGCAAAATCCGTCACATATTTTTTCACCTTTCCTTCTTCCAGGGCTTTGCACAAAGCCTCTTCATCCACCAGAAGGTCTCTGGCAAAATTCAGAAGAACGACACCATCCTTCATCTGTGCGATTTCTTCCCTGCCAATCATTTTTTTCGTGCTTTCCAGAAGCGGCACATGAATGGTAATATAGTCGCAGTCCCGGTAAATCTCGCTGACTTCATTAATGTGGTGAATGTTTCTGGACAGACTCCATGCTGCATCTACAGAAATAAAGGGGTCATATCCGTAAACTTCCATTCCCAGATGTACCGCTGCATTGGCTACCTTAACGCCTATGGCGCCCAAACCGATAATGCCCAGTTTTTTGCCGCTGATTTCACATCCTGCAAATTTTTTCTTCTCTTTTTCTGCCTTTTTTGCCAAATCATCTGCCGGTTCCTGACTTTTCAGCCACTCAATGCCCCCTACAATGTCTCTGGAAGCCAGAAGCATACCTGCCAGCACCATTTCCTTTACGCCGTTGGCATTGGCTCCCGGTGTGTTAAAAACTACCACGCCCTTTTTTGCCAGTTCCTCCAGGGGAATGTTGTTGACACCTGCACCGGCTCTTGCTACGGCCGATACCTGCTGTGGCAGTTCCATCTGGTGCATATCTGCGCTTCGCACCAGTATGGCATCTGCCTCTGCTGCGCCTTCTGTCTTTTCATATTCCTGATTAAATTCCTTTAAACCCACCTGAGAAATGGGATTCAGACAATGATACCGATACATATTAGACATTCTCCTTCTCAAATTTTTTCATAAAGTCCACCAGGGTTTCCACACCTTCTATCGGCATGGCATTGTAAATGCTGGCTCTCATGCCGCCCACACTTCTGTGGCCTTTCAGATTTTCCAGTCCCGCTTCCTTTGCCTCTTTTACAAATTTCGCATCTAACTGCGCATTTCCGGTTACAAAAGGCACATTCATAAGAGAACGGTCTTTCGGCACAACGGTTCCTTTAAACAAATGGCTTTCATCCAGGAAATCATACAAAAGCTTTGCTTTCTTTTCGTTCCGCTCTTTCATCACAGCAAGACCACCCATATTTTTCAGCCATTTAAAGACTTTGCCGCACATATAAATGCAGTAGCTGTTTGGCGTATTGTACAGAGAGCCTGCGTCTGCATGGGTTTTAAATGTCAGCATGGTGGGCGTGCCTTTCATCACATCTTCGGTAATCAGGTCTTCCCGGATAATGGAAATCACCATGCCGGCCGGGCCGATATTTTTCTGTACGCCGCCGTAGAGAATGCCGTATTTGCTTACATCCACCGGCTCAGACAGGAAACAGGAGGACACATCAGACACCAATGTTTTGCCTTTGGTATTTGGCAGTTTTTTAAATTTTGTACCGTAAATGGTGTTATTTTCACAGATGTACACGTAATCTGCATTGGGACTGATATCCAAATCGGAACAATCCGGTATGTAAGAAAAGGTTTTATCCTCAGAAGAAGCAATCTTGTTTGCCTTTCCGTATTTCTGCGCTTCCTGCCATGCCTTTTTTGCCCACTGTCCGGTGACAATGTAATCTGCCTCCCCGTGCTTCATAAGATTCATGGGAATCATGGCAAACTGCTGGCTGGCCCCTCCCTGCAGAAAGAGCACCTTGTAGTTGTCCGGTATCTGCAGCAAATCTCTCAAATCTGCCTCTGCCTCGTTTAGAATTGTTTCAAACATACCGGAACGGTGACTCATCTCCATAACGGACATGCCGCAGCCTCTGTAATCTAACATTTCATCTGCTGCTTCTCTTAACACTTCCTCCGGCAGTACAGCCGGACCCGCTGAAAAATTGTAAACTCTGCTCATGATGCTTCCTCCTCTGATTTCTCTTTCTTTATTTCTGTCTTTTCTCCAAATCCGCCTCGTCAAAAGCGTCTTCAATGTTGGCTCCTGCCGGAACCATCGGAAATACTTTGTCATCACTGTCAATGATACAGTCCAAAACCACTGTTGTATTTAACCGAATAGCCTCCTGAATAGCCCCGGCCAAATCTTCTTTTCGGGTAACGCGGATTCCCACGGCACCCATGGCTTCTGCCAGCTTCACAAAGTCTACCTTGTCTCTTAACACTGTATTAGAATACCTGCCCTCATAGAACAAAGTCTGCCACTGACGCACCATGCCAAGCACCTGATTGTTGACTACCACCTGAATCAAGGGGAGGTCATTTCTGGTAGCTGTGGCAATCTCATTCATATTCATTCGGAAACAGCCGTCTCCCGCTACATTGATGACAACCTTGTCCGGATTACCCATTTTGGCCCCGATGGCCGCTCCCAGACCGTATCCCATGGTGCCCAGACCACCGGAGGACAGAAACGTACGGGGCATGGTATATTTGTAATACTGGGCCGCCCACATCTGGTGCTGTCCTACTTCTGTCACAATAATGGCTTCTCCATTGGTCTGCTTATACAACTCTTCGATAATACCCGGACCTGTAAGTCCTTCCTGATGATAGGATAAGGGGTATTTCTCCTTCAATTCTTCTATGGTTTCCAACCATTCTTTATGCTCTGCTGCCGGAACCATATGATTTAACTGCTTCAAAACTTCTTTTGCGTCTCCGATAACACTGCAGTCCACCAACACATTTTTATTGATTTCCGCTGCATCTACATCAATATGAAGAATTTTTGCGTTTCGTGCAAAATTCCGCGGATTTCCGATAACGCGGTCAGAAAATCTGGCTCCAATGGCAATGAGCAGGTCGCACTTTGTGACGCCCAGATTGGAGGCTTTGGTTCCGTGCATACCCAACATTCCTGTATAATAAGGGTCTGTACCGGAAAACACGCCTTTTCCCATAAGAGAATCCGTCACCGGACTCTGAATCTTATGGGCCAGTTCTCTGACTTCTTCCCAGGCATTGGCCGCCGCTGCGCCGCCGCCCACAAAAATAAAGGGACGTTTCGCTTCCTGAATCATCTGCGCCGCTTTTTCCAGACTTTCCTGTGTGATTTCTTCCACATAAGGTTTCACCTTTTTCGGCACATAAGGCGTAAATTCTGTTTTATTTGCCGTTACATCTTTGGTAATATCCACAAGTACCGGCCCCGGTCTGCCGCTTTTTGCAATGACAAAAGCACGGCGGATTGTTCTGGCCAGCTTTGTTACGTCCTTCACGATAAAACTGTGCTTGGTAATGGGCATAACCACCCCTGCAATATCCACCTCCTGGAAACTGTCCTTTCCCAGAAGAGGCAGGCCTACGTTGCAGGTAATGGCCACAATGGGGATGGAATCCATATGGGCAGTGGCAATTCCCGTTACCAGATTGGTAGCGCCGGGGCCGCTGGTAGCCAGACAGACTCCCACTTTTCCGGTAGAACGGGCATAACCGTCTGCCGCATGGGCCGCCCCCTGCTCATGGGAAGTCAGCACATGATGGATTTCTCCCTGCTGTTTATACAATTCATCATATATGTTCAGTATCGTACCGCCCGGATACCCGAAAACCGTATCGACACCCTGTTCTTTCAGACATTCCATTACGATTTGCGCACCTGTCAGCTGCATAGACAAATCCTCCCTCTGTTTATTTCTGGATTTCCAGTACAGCGCCTCTGTTTCCGCTGGTTACCATAGAGGCATACCGTGCCAGATATCCGGTAGTCACTTTCGGCTCTCTTGGCTGCCATTTCGCTCTTCTGGCCGCCAGCTCTTCCTCGGACACTGCCAGTTCCAGCTTGGTTTCCGGAATGTTAATGCGAATCATATCCCCCTCTTCTACCAAGGCAATAGGACCGCCTACTGCTGCTTCCGGAGAAATATGCCCAATGGAAGCGCCCCTTGACGCACCGGAGAAGCGGCCGTCTGTAATCAGCGCTACACTGGAGCCCAGTCCCATACCGGCAATCGCGGAAGTGGGATTCAGCATTTCCCGCATACCGGGGCCGCCTTTCGGTCCTTCGTAGCGGATAACCACCACATCTCCCGCCACGATTTTACCGCCTTTAATGGCTGCAATGGCGTCTTCTTCACAGTCAAAGACTCTGGCCGGGCCTTCGTGCACCATCATTTCCTCGCATACGGCGCTTCTCTTTACCACACCGCCGTGAGGCGCCAGATTTCCTGTCAGTACGGCAAGTCCCCCTGTCTGGCTGTATGGATTTTCAATAGGACGGATAACTTCCGGATTTTTATTCACACAGTTGGCAATATTCTCTCCCACGGTCTTTCCGGTTACGGTCATACAATCCAGATTCAGCAAATCTTTCTTGGTCAGTTCCTTCATAACAGCCCACACGCCGCCGGCTTCATTCAAATCTTCCATATAGGTAGGGCCTGCCGGTGCCAGATGGCACAGATTTGGCGTTTTGGCACTGATTTCATTGGCAAAGGTAATATCAAAGTCCCAGCCGATTTCATGTGCAATGGCCGGAAGGTGCAGCATGCTGTTGGTTGAGCAGCCCAGAGCCATGTCTACCGTAAGGGCATTCATCAAAGCTTCCTTTGTCATAATATCTCTTGGACGAATGTTTCTTCTGTACATTTCCATAACCTGCATACCTGCATGCTTCGCCAGCTTAATACGCTCGGAATAGACGGCCGGAATGGTTCCGTTTCCTCTTAATCCCATGCCCAGTACCTCAGTCAGGCAGTTCATGCTGTTTGCCGTATACATACCGGAACAGGAACCGCAGGTAGGGCAGACATGGTTTTCAAATTCTTCTACCTCTTCTTCCGTCATAGTTCCTGCGCTGTAAGAGCCCACGGCTTCAAACATGGAGGAAAGGCTTCTCTTCTGTCCCTGCACCTTTCCGGCCAGCATGGGGCCGCCGCTTACAAAGACCGTAGGTACATTGATTCTGGCTGCTGCCATTAAAAGTCCCGGCACATTTTTATCACAGTTAGGCACCATAACCAGGGCGTCAAACTGATGTGCCATAGCCATAGCCTCTGTAGAATCTGCAATCAAATCTCTGGTAACCAGAGAATATTTCATGCCCACATGCCCCATGGCAATGCCGTCGCAGACTGCAATGGCCGGAAATACCACCGGAGTTCCCCCTGCCATGGCAACGCCCAGTTTCACGGCATTTACGATTTTATCCAGGTTCATATGTCCCGGTACGATTTCATTATAAGAGCTGACAATTCCCACCAGCGGTTTTTCCATTTCTTCCTTGGTCATGCCCAAAGCATGAAACAGGGACCTGTGAGGCGCCTGCTGCATTCCTTTTTTTACTGCGTCACTTCTCATCTATCTTCCTTCCTTCCGACCTTTTTATTTGTTCCTTCTCTACTGAATCCGCTCTGCAATGAGACTCCCCATCTGTGCGGTTCCTGTCTTTTTCATTCCTTCAGAGTAAATATCCGGGGTTCTGTAGCCCTCTTCTAATACCTGTGCCACAGCTGCCTCCACTGCGTCCGCTTCTTTATCCAAATCCAAAGAGAAGCGCAGCATCATGGCCGCAGACAAAATGGTGGCAATAGGATTTGCAACGTCTTTTCCTGCAATATCCGGAGCTGAACCATGGCTTGGCTCGTAAAGCCCGAAGCTGGTCTCGTTTAAGCTGGCTGATGACAGCATACCGATAGACCCTGTAACCATACTGGCCTCGTCTGACAAAATATCTCCAAACATATTTTCCGTGAGAATCACATCGAACTGTCCCGGATTATGTACCAGCTGCATCGCACAGTTGTCCACCAGCATATGTTCCAGTGTAATGTCCGGGTAGTTTTTTGCCACCTCTTCCACAACCTTTCTCCACAATCTGGAGGAATCCAATACATTTGCCTTATCCACACTGGTCACTTTTTTTCTTCTTTTGCCTGCAATCTCAAAAGCCTTGATGGCAATTCTGCGAATTTCCTCTTCATTATAAGACAGCGTATCCACGGCTTTTCTCACGCCATTTTCTTCTACCGTCTTGCGTTCTCCGAAATACAGACCTCCCGTTAATTCTCTGACAATAATCATGTCGAAGCCGTCCCCAATAACCTCTTCTTTTAAAGGGCAGGCTTTTCTCAACTCATCATAGAGATAAGCTGGTCTTAAATTAGCAAACAGGTTCAGCGCCTTTCGGATACCCAGAAGGCCTGCCTCCGGTCTCTTGGACGGCTCCAGCTGATACCAGGGGGAAGTCTTTGCGTCTCCGCCGATAGAACCCATCAAAACGGCATCTGCAGCCTTTGCTTTCTTTATCGTCTCCTCTGTCAGCGGTACACCGTGTGCATCAATGGAAGCGCCGCCTAAAAGCAATTCTTCATAATGAAACTCATGTCCGTACACACTGCAGACTTTATCCAGAACCTTCTTTGCTTCTCTTACAATTTCCGGGCCGATTCCGTCACCGGGAATGTACGCTATATTTCTTTTCATACTGTCACCCTTTCCGCAGTTTTGTCATTTTTTTGTCATTCATAGAATGTAATTAGTAATATGATAATCCTTTTCCTGCCATAATTCAAGCAATAATCCCTTTTGCGCTATACCTTTTCGTTATGGTTTCTATTCCCTGGAATTTTCTAAAGTTTATAGTTCCTTTATTTTGACGACACACAGTGGTCACATTTGTTCTATATACTGGGTATTGTTAAGAAATAGAAGACAGTGGCTACAGAGTTCACGCGCGTTTGCGGCTGCTGGCCTTCGCCTAAAGACACTCCTGCATATTGCAGGTTTCTATATAGATAGTAACTTTTTTATCCTTTCTCTTTTGTAAATCCTTTCCCCATAACTTCTCTGACATCTGTCACAATCACAAAAGCCTCCGGGTCTGTTTCTTCCACCACTTCTTTTAATTTCACAAGTTCCTTTTTCCCTACCACACAGAACAGCATTTTCCTGTCCTGACGGGAATAAATCCCCTGAGCATAAATCCCTGTCAGCCCCCGGTTCAGCTCTTCCATAATCCTTTTAGATACCAGTTCTTCCTTTTCCGTAATCACATAAGCCCCTTTTGCAAAATGCATTCCTTCCATAAAGCGGTCCGCAGTCCAGGAGGTAATAAAAATCGCCACTGCCGCATACAGAGCCTTATGAATCCCAAAGACAAAAATCCCCAGCAGCACCACACTTCCATCTATAACCTGCAGAATCTGGGGAATGGAATAACCGCGCAGCTTATGTTGTATCAGAGCCGCTGCCATATCCGTTCCTCCAGTGGTTCCCTGTCCCAGAAAAATACAGCCGATTCCCACTCCCATAATGACTCCTGCCGCAAGGGCCGCCAACAGCATATCATCCTGAATCAGAGGAATGGGCGGTATGAAATACAGCCAGAAAGACAGACACAGAGCGCCAAAAACCGATTTTTTTGTAAACTCCCAGCCCTTTATCCAGATACCCAGGAAAAACAAAGGAATATTCAGCACTGCATTGGTAAACCAAAGAGGAATCCCGCCGTCTATCCAGTTCTCTGAAAGGCTCTTTATCACAATTCCCAGACCGGAAAATCCTCCTGTCACCATCTGCAGGGCATCATAGATAGAATTAATGGCAACGGACATAATCCCGGTTCCCAGAATAATCAGCAGATAAGAACGATATCGTCTTTTTTGTTGTGTACCGGTCACGCTTTTCCTCCTCCGAAAATTTCACAGGTTCTCTTACAGGCCGCTTCTGTTCCCGCACAGCCTCCCAATGCGCTCTCCCTCAGTTCAAAGGGCAGACTTCTTCCCACATGGTACATGGCTTCTGCCATTTCATCAAAGGGAATCATCTGCACCACACCGGCCAGCGCCTGCTCCGCACACACAAGAGCATTGGCGGATCCCATGGAGTTCCGGGTCTGACAAGGAGCCTCCACCAGCCCCGCCACCGGGTCGCAAACCAGTCCCAGGAGATTGGACAAAGCTGTAGAGGCTGCGTCCAGGCACATCTGCGGGCTTCCACCCATGACTTCCACGGCAGCAGCAGCAGCCATAGCAGACGCCGCCCCCACTTCCGCCTGACAGCCTGCTTCCGCCCCTGCCACAGAAGCGTTGCGCATAAGCAGATACCCCACAGCTCCTGCGGTATAGAGCCCGTTTAAAATCTCCTCATCTTTCAGCTGATATTCTTCCTGCAGAGCCAGAAGTACCCCCGGCACCACTCCGGAAGAACCTGCAGTCGGTGCAGCTACAATCACACCCATAGAGGCATTGACCTCCAGGACGGCCATGGCATAAGTCATAGCTTTTGACAGCATAGTTCCACAGATAGATTTCCCCATACGGCGGTGTTCCTCTAACTTCTTTGCCTCTCCGCCAATCAGTCCTCCTACGGACTTCACCGGCTGTATCAACGGTTCTTTTACCGAATTTTTCATGATTTCCAGAGCTTTTCTCATTTTTACTTCTACTTCTTCTCCACGCATCTGAGAAATCTCGGTTTCCCGTATTTTCATAACCTGAGATATGGAAAGTCCTTGTTCTGCACATAGCTGCAGCAATTCTGTTCCATGATTAAAATCCATTTTCCTGTCCTCCTATAACTGCACCAGCATAATATCCGATACCAGTGGATTTTCTCTGATTTTTTCCAATACTTCTTTTGGAATCTTCTCGTCTGATTCCACAATGGTAAACGCTGCCGCACCTTTCTCCTCCCGAAACAGACGCATAAAGGCAATGTTCACCCCTTCCTCACTTAGAATCTTTGTAATATGGGCCACCACACCCGGTTTATCTGTCTGACTGACAATCAGGGTACTGTACTCTCCTGTAAAGTCTACTTCTATCTGGTTCAGCTTCACAATCTTTACTTTTCCGCCGCCCAGAGAAACGCCACGGACAAAAAGCCGCTCTCCGTTTGTTCCCTGAATATCCATATCCGCAGTATTGGGATGAATATCGTCCGGCTCTTCTTCCGCTTTTGAAAAGCTGTATGCAATTCCCGCCTTTTTTGCCAATTCCAGAGAATCCCGAATCCGCAAATCATCGGTTTCAAATCCCATGATACCGCCCAGAAGAGCCCTGTCCGTACCATGTCCCCGATAGGTTCTGGCAAAAGAACCATACAGAGTGAACTGCACCTGCCGAATGGTTCCCGGAAACAGTTTTCTGGCCAGCAGAGCCATAGAGGCTGCGCCCGCTGTGTGGGAACTGGACGGCCCTACCATATTAGGACCAATCACTTCAAACAAACTGATACCTGTCATAATCTTCTCCTTTTCTTATGAAAGAAAAAGGTACTGCAGGATATCCCGTCAGTACCTCTCATTCTCATTTTACTCTGCAACTCCGTCGCTTGCTTTTTCTACTTCGGCAATCGCACTTTTTCTCATTGGAATTCTGCAGTTTCTGTTGTTTCCAAATTCCACAATGACATCTTCTTCTGTAATATCAATCAAGATACCATAGAAACCACTTGTTGTAACGACACTGTCGCCCACTTCCATAGCTGCCAGCATGCTTTTTACTCTCTGCTGCTCTTTTTTCTGAGGTCTCATAATCATGAAATACATCAAAAGAAAAAATACCACCAGCGGTAAGAACAAAGTAATCATGCCTCCTGCGCCGCCTGCTGCTGTTGATAATAACATCCTGCTTCCTCCTGAACCTTAAACTTTGTCTGTCAGACTGATAGACATTATTGTTATAATACACAATTTTTCTTGTTTCTTCAAGTATTTTCTCCGGTTTTTCCCAAATTTAATAGTTTTTTTATATGGGAGAAAAACGGTTTTCTTATTTCCCTGCTCCTAAAGCCATGCTTTCCAATTTCCGTGCCTTATATTCTTCGTAGCACCCTTTATCCAGCGCATCTCTGATTTCTTCCATCATCGTATTGTAGAAATACAAATTATGCAGTACACAAAGACGCATACCCAGCATTTCTTTTGCCTTTAACAGATGACGGATATAAGCTCTGCTGTAATGGCGGCAGGCCGGACACTGACATCCCTCCTCAATAGGACGGGAATCCAGTTCATATTTCGCATTAAAAAGATTTATCTTGCCGAAATTGGTATACACATGACCGTGGCGTCCATTACGGCTGGGGTACACACAGTCAAAGAAGTCCACGCCTCTTGACACGGCCTCCAGAATATTGGCAGGCGTTCCCACTCCCATGAGGTAGGTGGGCTTATTCACCGGAAGATGGGGTACTACACTGTCCAGAATCCGGTACATTTCTTCATGGGTTTCCCCCACAGCCAGACCACCGACAGCATAACCATCCAAATCCATTTTGGAAATGGTTTCTGCATGGGCAATACGGATATCATCGTAAATGGCGCCCTGATTAATTCCGAACAAAAGCTGATGGGGATTTACGGTATCCTCCAGCTGATTCAGCCTTGCCATCTCGTCCTTACATCTCTGCAGCCATCTGGTGGTGCGGTCTACAGAATTCTGCACATACTCTCTGCTGGCCACACTGGACGGACATTCGTCAAACGCCATGGCAATGGTGGAGCCCAGATTGGACTGAATCTGCATACTCTCCTCCGGTCCCATAAAAATCTTTCTTCCATCTACATGTGAGTTAAAATACACGCCCTCTTCTTTGATTTTTCTCAATTTTGAGAGAGAAAATACCTGAAATCCGCCGGAATCCGTTAAAATAGGGCGGTCCCAGTTCATAAACTTGTGCAGTCCTCCCAACTGCTTCACAATGTGGTCACCGGGGCGCACATGGAGATGATAGGTGTTGGACAATTCCACCTGGGTTTTGATTTCGTGCAAATCCGTGGTAGCCACAGCCCCCTTAATAGCTGCCGCTGTACCCACATTCATAAACACGGGAGTCTCAATGGTTCCGTGTACGGTTTCCAGACGGGCTCTCTTTGCCCTGCCTTCCTGCTTCAGTACGGTATACATAAATTTATTTTCCTCTTCTTCCTGTCTTTTCTCTATGTTTTACATGCCATAGGAGAATGTGATTTCTCTTTTTATGGAATCTGACCAAAAATAGTCAGAATTCTTTTTTGTTACAGAGTTCATTTTATCATATCCCTTATTTAAACGCAATGCAGAAAAATATTGGGAATTGTTTTTTTTGACATTTTGTCGTATAATGTAGCTTGATTTTTTTATGAACATATAATAAATAAGTAGAAACACATACAAGAAGGAGGTTTCTGACTATGTCAGAAGAAAAAAAAACACAGACACCCCGACACCTTCTGGGCATTGATATTGGTTCCACCACTGTCAAAATTGCCATTTTAGACCATGACTCTCATTTACTTTTTTCTGATTACAAACGGCATTTTGCAGATATCCAGAATACGCTGGCGGACCTTTTGGACGAAGCTTGCCATTCCCTGGGTGAAATTTCTGCGGCACCTGTCATTACAGGCTCCGGAGGACTGACCCTTGCCAATCATCTGGAAGTTCCTTTTGTACAGGAAGTCATTGCAGTTTCCACTTCTCTTGAAAAACTGGCCCCAAAGACAGATGTGGCAATTGAACTTGGAGGAGAGGATGCAAAAATTATCTATTTTGAAGGCGGCAATGTAGAGCAGCGTATGAACGGTATCTGCGCCGGAGGAACCGGCTCTTTCATCGACCAGATGGCTTCTCTTCTGCAGACTGACGCACCGGGTTTGAACGAATATGCCAAAAATTACAAGGCGCTCTATCCCATTGCAGCCAGATGTGGTGTATTTGCCAAAACAGACATTCAGCCTCTGATTAATGAAGGCGCTACCAAGGAAGACCTGGCTGCCTCCATTTTCCAGGCTGTGGTAAACCAGACCATCAGCGGTCTGGCCTGTGGTAAGCCTATCCGTGGACATGTGGCTTTTCTGGGCGGTCCCCTGCATTTTCTCTCTGAGTTAAAGACCGCTTTTATCCGCACCTTAAATCTGGACGAAGAACATACCATTGTTCCGGAAAATTCCCACCTGTTCGCAGCCATAGGCTCCGCTCTGAATTCCAAAGAGGACGCAAAGGATGTCAGCCTGCTTTCCATGCGTGACCGTCTCAGAGCTGCCATTGCGATGGACTTTGAGGTAGACCGTATGGAGCCCCTCTTTGCTTCCAAAGAAGATTATCAGGCCTTTAACCGCCGCCAGAGCAAGTACAACGTAAAAACAGGGGAGCTTTCCACTTACCGCGGAAACTGCTATCTGGGAATCGATGCCGGTTCTACCACCACGAAAGCCGCGCTGGTAGGGGAAGACGGCTCTCTGCTCTACTCTTTTTACAGCAATAACAACGGCAATCCCCTGGCTACGTCTATCCGGGCTATCCAGGAAATCTATGAACAGCTTCCCGCCGGAGCCAGAATTGCCTGGTCCTGTTCTACCGGATACGGAGAAGCACTGATAAAAGCGGCTTTAATGCTGGACGAAGGTGAGGTAGAAACCGTTTCCCATTACTATGCCGCTGCCTTTTTCGATCCGGAGGTAGACTGTATTCTGGACATCGGCGGCCAGGATATGAAGTGTATCAAAATCAAAGACCAGACCGTAGACAGCGTACAGTTAAATGAGGCCTGCTCATCCGGCTGCGGCTCCTTTATCGAAACCTTTGCGAAATCCTTAAATTACAGTGTACAGGACTTTGCAAAAGCCGCTCTTTTTGCCGAACACCCCATTGATTTAGGCACCCGCTGTACGGTTTTCATGAATTCAAAAGTAAAACAGGCTCAAAAAGAAGGCGCTTCTGTTGCGGACATTTCCGCCGGACTGGCTTATTCTGTTATCAAAAATGCCCTTTACAAGGTTATTAAAGTTTCTGACGCCTCGGAACTGGGCAGACACATTGTAGTACAGGGTGGAACGTTCTATAATGACGCAGTGCTGCGCAGTTTTGAAAAAATTGCACAGTGCGAAGCCATCCGTCCGGATATTGCCGGCATTATGGGCGCATTCGGCGCTGCCCTGATTGCAAGGGAACGCTATGACAAAGAGAAAGCTTCCACCATGCTACCTATAGAGAAAATCAATACCCTGGAATACAAAACCACCATGGCCAACTGTAAAGGCTGTACCAACAACTGCCGTCTGACCATTAACAAATTTTCCGGCGGACGCCAGTATATTTCCGGCAACCGCTGTGAACGCGGTATCGGCAAAGAGAAGAACAAAGACCATATACCCAACTTATACGAATATAAATATAAAAAGCTGTTCTCCTATGTGCCGCTTACTCCTGACAAGGCCCCCAGAGGACAGGTTGGGATTCCCCGTGTACTGAATCTGTTTGAGAATTATCCTTTCTGGTATACGTTTTTCACCAATTTGGGATATCAGGTGGTTCTGTCTCCCACTTCTACCAGGAAAATTTACGAACTGGGCATTGAATCCATCCCCAGCGAATCCGAGTGTTACCCGGCAAAGCTGGCACACGGACACGTTTCCTGGCTGTTAAAACAAGGGGTGAAATATATCTTCTACCCTTGTATCCCTTACGAAAGACAGGAGTTTGACGATTCGGTCAACCACTACAACTGCCCTATCGTAACCTCTTATGCGGAGAATATTAAAAACAATGTGGATGAATTAAAAGACCCGTCCATCCGGTTCCACAATCCTTTCCTCTCTCTTACCGGGGAAGACACTGTAACCGACCGGCTGGTACAGGAATTTCCGGATATTCCCGCTGCAGAAGTCCGCAAAGCTGCACATTTAGCCTGGGAAGAACTGTCTGCCTGCAGAGAGGACATCAAAAGAAAAGGCGAAGAAACCCTGGCTTACCTGGACAAAACCGGCAGACGGGGGATTGTGCTTGCCGGACGCCCTTACCACATTGACCCGGAAATCCACCACGGTATCCCGGATTTGATTAATTCCTATGGACTGGCCGTGCTGACAGAGGATTCCATTTCTCATCTGGCTCCCCTTGAGCGCCCTCTCCGTGTCAATGACCAGTGGATGTACCACACAAGGCTTTACGCTGCCGCAAACTTTGTAAAAGAACGGGAGAATCTGGATTTGATTCAGTTAAACTCTTTTGGCTGCGGTTTGGACGCCGTTACCACAGACCAGGTAAATGAAATTCTTTCCCAAAGCGGAAAAATCTATACCTGCCTGAAAATTGACGAGGTGAACAACTTAGGAGCTGCCCGTATCCGCGTCCGCTCCCTGATTGCTGCCATCAAGGCCAAGGAACAACAGCACAAACAGAGAAATATCCTGCCCTCCTCTATAGAGCGTGTGCCGTTTACAGAGGAAATGCGGAAGAATTACACCATTTTATGTCCCCAGATGTCGCCCATTCATTTTAACATTCTGCAGGCAGCTTTCTGTGCCAGCGGATACAACCTGGAGGTTCTGCCAAACGACAACAAAGAAGCCGTGGATGTGGGACTGAAATACGTAAACAACGACGCCTGCTACCCTTCCCTTATGGTAGTCGGACAGATTATGCAGGCGCTGCTTTCGGGAAAATATGACTTACATAAGGTGGCGATTATTATGTCCCAGACAGGGGGCGGCTGCCGTGCTTCCAACTATATCGGCTTTATCCGCCGGGCTCTTGCCAAAGCAGATATGTCCTATATTCCGGTTATATCCATCAACTTAAGCGGTTTGGAATCCAACCCGGGCTTTAAGATTACGCCAAAGCTGGCCACACGTCTGGCTTACGGCGCTGTATTCGGCGATATTCTTATGAAATGTGTGTACCGTATGCGCCCCTACGAGGTGGTAAAAGGCTCTGCCAATGCCCTGCACCGCAAATGGGAAAAACGTTGTATCTCTTTCTTAAGCAGCAGACATACGGCTTTCGCACAGTTTAACCGTATCTGCCGGGAAATGATTCGAGAATTTGACGCTCTGCCTATTACAGACGAGAAAAAGCCAAGAGTCGGCATTGTAGGCGAAATTCTGGTAAAATTCCTGCCTGCGGCCAACAACCATCTGGCAGAACTGCTGGAAAAGGAAGGAGCCGAAGCGGTTTGTCCGGATTTGATTGACTTTATGTGTTACTGCTTCTATAACCTGAATTTCAAATCCGATTATCTGGGCTTTAAGAAATCGCTGGCCCAAAAAGGAAAGCTGGGAATTTCTGCTATTGAATTTATCCGCAGTGCAGCAAACAAAGAGTTTGAAAAGAGTAAACACTTTACGCCATCTGCCAGAATTGAAGATTTGGCAAAAATGGCAGAACCCATTGTTTCTCTCGGAAATCAGACGGGCGAGGGCTGGTTCCTCACCGGAGAAATGATGGAGCTCATTCACGGAAACGTGCCAAATATTGTCTGTATTCAGCCTTTCGGCTGTCTGCCTAACCACATTGTAGGTAAAGGCGTTATCAAGGCCATTCGCAGCGATTATCCGGAAGCCAACATTGTAGCCGTAGACTACGACCCCGGAGCCAGCGAAGTGAATCAGCTAAACCGTATCAAACTGATGCTTTCCACTGCATTTAAGAAGCTGCAGCCTTAAAAACGGTTATTTTTTTCTATGGAAAAAGAGAGTTGCATGGACAAGAAAAGCAACTCTCTTTTTCATTTCGCTTTTTTATTTCACTAAATGGAGTTTCCGGCTTATTTTTGCCAGAACCACACCTCCCGGCACTCCTGCCAGTGTCTCTGCATCAGGTTTTGCCGCTGCAAGATATACCACAAAATATATGCCTGCTCCCAGTACAATGGCCGGTATCAGAGCCAGGAAATTGGATTTCAGCACAGCATGCAGTCCCTGGTATGACAGGAATGCTGCAAGCCCCATAGGTACAGAGGCCAGAAAAGGAGGAAGATAGGCTTCCTTCCAGGGATTTTCATATCCCAGTTCTTTTTTCATAGAGCGGTCATTTAACACACACATCACCAGCGCGTAGACAATCATAGCAATAACCACCGTATAAATCCCCAAGTTTGTGGCAAACATCAGCACAGTCATAACAACCACATCAACCCCAAGGGCAATGGCCGCGTGAATCATGGGTAAATTGGCTTTGCCAATCCCCTGCAGCACACCGTTGGAGATATTAGACATTCCGTTCATGATTACCGTAATGACACCCAGCATCATCAGGCGCCCCGCTGTACCGTCTGTGGTAGAAAACAACAGCTTCGTCACAGGTCCGGCCAGCGCAAACAGCCCTACGCTGCAGGGGATAGAAATAAACATACTCAGCCAGGTTGCTTTATTGATTTTTTCCTTTACAGTCAAAATATCTCCTCTGGCATACGCTGCGGATACCTCCGGCATCATAGAAGTAGGGGCTGTACTGGACAGGGTCAGCGGAATATTAATAATTGTCAGAAAGAAACCGCACTCTGCATAAAGTCCTTCCACCACGCTGCTTTTCATTCCCTTCAATCCGGAAATCGTGGTATAAATCATACTGTTAATGTATCCGTTTACATTGTACAAAAAGGCACTGAGCAAAATGGGCGCCATAATCAGAATCAGCGTCTTCATGACCGCCCTGTAGCTTTCATCTACCGAAACCCTGTCTTTGGCTATTTTTTTCTGAATCCCTCTGCGGTTTACCTGATAAACAAAAAGCATAAACAACAGGGCGGTAAGCACTCCGGCCCCTGTTCCCATGGTTGCACCTGCCGCACTCCAGATTCGCAGGGTATTTTCGGGTGCATCGGCAAAATGATGTACCATAAAGTTAGCCATAACAAGGGCCACAACAGCCACTGCAGTCTGCTCTACAATCTGAGAAATAGAAGTCGGCAGCATGTTGCGGTAAGCCTGGAAATAACCCCGGAACACTCCCAAAATTCCTGAGAGAAAAATCGTAGGCGCTAAAAACTGCAATGCCAGTCTGGCATTTGCCATACGCTCCGGCACCAGAATCGGTGCGCCTGCAACACAGACAATGGCTACTGCGCCTCCTACCACCACTGCATATAAAAGCGCACCTTTAAAGATTTTCTGGGCGTCCCGGTATCGTTTAAAGGCCAGCCGTTCCGCCATAATCTTAGACACAGCCTGGGGAATGCTGAAAGAGGCAATCATCAGCAAAATAAAGTACACATTTTGAGCAAATTGAAAGCAGCCAAAACTTTCCTTTCCCATAGTACTGGAAAGAGGACTTTTATAAATCAGTCCGATAATCTTGGAAATCAGCGCAGCCACCATCAGAAACGAAGCATTTTTTACTAAAGTATTGTCATTTTTCTTTCCCATGTATTTTCATCCTCTATCTGTTTTCTATCTGCCAGTCAATGGTCGAAAGCCCTTGGCTTTCCAGAAATGCATTGGCTTTGCTGAAATGCCTGCACCCGAAAAAGCCCCGGTAGGCAGACAGCGGGCTGGGATGAGGAGCCTCTAGAATCAAATGTTTGGGATTGGTCAGCATGCTGCGCTTCATCTGTGCCGGGCGTCCCCAAAGCAGAAAAACCATGGGTCTGTCCTGCTCATTCAGTATTTGGATAGCCGCATCCGTAAATTGTTCCCATCCAATCCCTCTGTGAGAATTGGCCTGGTGGGCCCGCACAGTCAGCACTGTATTCAGAAGCAGTACGCCCTGCTTTGCCCATTTTTCCAGATAGCCATTATTCGGAATAAAGCAGCCGCAGTCCTCATGCAGTTCCTGGTAAATGTTTACCAGCGAAGGAGGAATTTCCACATCTGGCTTCACGGAAAAACAAAGTCCATGAGCCTGTCCGTCATTGTGATACGGGTCCTGCCCTAAAATCACAACCTTCACTTCATCAAGCGGCGTAAAATGAAACGCGTTAAAAATATCATCCGGTGCAGGAAATATCTTTCTCTGCTGATATTCCTGTCCCACCTTGTCAAACAATTCTTTATAGTAGGCTTTCTTAAATTCCGGCTTTAAAGCCTCCAGCCATTGTCCCTGTAAAGGCGGCATTCGTATTCCCTCCTTTGTTTTTTTACATTTTCTTAGTTTAGCAGAATACGTTTTAAAATGCAAATCCAACCCAGGGATTTTTTACCTTTTTTTATCTGTTTTTACATTTTTTGACACTCCGTTTTTTGACCGTCTGCGCAGGAGAGCTCAAACCAGAATTCTACACCATTGCTGTAATTTTTCACTCCGCATTTCTGGTGCATACTGTCCATAATAGCCTTGACAATGGACAGCCCGATACCGCTGCCGCCGTATTCTCTTGTTCTGGCTTTATCCACCTTGTAGAATTTTACCCAGACCTTATCCAAATCCTCCTCCGGTATGACGTCCCCTGTATTAAAAACAGAGAGTCTTACGGTATCCTGACGTATTTCCGTCTTAATTTCAATCTTCTTTTCATAGTCCACATGATTCAAAGCATTGGACACATAGTTGGTAACAACTTCCTCCATTTTAAATTCATCGCCCCATACATATACAGGTTCTGTCTGGTTAAAATGAATTTCTGCCCCCTTTTGTTCTGCCAGAAGCCGCGCAGACTGCACGACCCCGCTCACCAAATCTGTCAGGTCAAAACGCTCCATAGCAACTGTATCATTACCAAATTCCAGTTGGTTCAGTGTCAGCAATTTCTTTACCATCTGATTCATCTTTCCGGCTTCATCCACAATGACCTCGCAGTAAAATTCCCGGCTCTGGGCGTCGTCATTGATACATTCCTGCAGACCTTCTGCGTACCCCTGAATCAGGGCGATGGGGGTTTTCAGCTCATGAGACACATTCGCCAGAAATTCCTTCCGCATTTCGTCAATTTCTTCCTTTTTGGCAATATCCTGCTGCAGCTCATTATTGGCTGTTTTCAGTTCGGAAATGGTTTTTTCCAAGTCTTCAGAAAGCTTATTCAGATTATTTCCTAAAATACCAATTTCATCCTGGCTGGTGCTGTGATATTTCACATCAAAATGCAGGTCTGCCATTTCCCTGGAAATATCACTGAGGGTCTGCAGCGGTCTGATAATCCGTCTCGACATAATCCAGATAATCACTGAACTGATCAAAATCGTAGCAAGGCCAATATACAGATAAAACATGTTGGAAATTTGTGCGCTGTCCCGAATACTCTGAATCGGTGTACGAATCATAAAACTGCTCTTATCGTCCAGATTCCCGTACATGCAGACCACGTCCATGGTACTGGCGTCTCCGCTTATTTTCGTTACTACATAATTGTCCTTTTGCTCCATAATCACCCGTTTTCCCCTGGAAAACTGAGACTCAAACTGCATGTAAGCCAGCATTTCTGCCTCATCCTTTGTGGTACTGTAGCAATTTCCAAAAGGGTCTACCACAATCAAACGGAAATTTTTTTCTGCCAGATATTTCTTAAATGCGTCATCGTCATTCAAAGCACTGTACTGGTAATTGTCCACATTGTTTAAGGCCTGATAAACATTCTTTAGACTGTCTGTTTTCCTGGCAAGGTAGTATTTCTCTAAAAACAGAGAATTCACCCCCAGCATTACCGCCAGAGACAGGCACATAATCACAATGTAAGTAACTGCCAGTCTGATTTTAATGGATTTTTTCATCATGACACCTCAAATTTATATCCCATACCCCAAATGGTTTTGATGTACTCTCCCTTATCGCCCATTTTACTCCTCAGTTTCTTTACATGGGTATCAATGGTTCTGGCATCGCCAAAATAATCATAATTCCATACAGAATTTAAAATCTTTTCTCTGGAAAGGGCAATTCCCTGATTTTCCAAAAAATAGCTGAGCAGTTCAAATTCCTTGTAGCTTAATTCTATAGGGGTACCGTCAATGGCCGCAATATGGGCAGTTTTATTGATTTCAATACCGCCTGCGCTCAAAAGTTCATCTGCACCGATAGAACTGGTACGCCGCAAAATAGCTTCCACCCTGGCTACCAGAATCTTCGGGCTGAAAGGTTTTGAAATATACTCGTCTACTCCCAGTTCAAATCCTAAAAGTTCGTCCCGCTCATCGCCTCTGGCTGTCAACATAATAATCGGCACTTTGGACTCTCTCCGAATTTCCCGGCATACCTCCCAGCCGTCCATCTTGGGCATCATCACGTCCAGAATCAACAAGGAAATGTCTTTCTTTTTATAGAATATATCAAGAGCCTCTTCCCCGTCTCCGGCTTCCAATACCTCAAAATCCTGTTTTACAAGGAAATCCCTTACCAGTTTTCTCATTCTGCTCTCGTCATCCACAACCAGTATTCTGCATTTATCCATAGTCTTTTCCTCCTTCGCACTGTAATGTATAGTATAGCAGACAAATTTGTCAAAAATGTGAAATTTCTTCGCATGGTTTCCGTTCCAAAAACAAAAAAGGAATCCGTACTAATCTCTTTTAGAACGAACTCCTTTCCCTATGGAGCTGTGCGCTCAATATCCGAACTCGAGATAGTGAGCGTATTGTTCCCCGA